>ERZ772818.10-NODE-10-length-244907-cov-15.683556_pt1 | contig 244907 bp, 182 predicted proteins | sample MGYA00580837_ERZ772818 | MGnify/ENA primary metagenome ERZ772818 (study PRJEB29015, sample SAMEA2737671) | human gut metagenome | biome: human gut; feature: human-associated habitat; material: faeces | place: China | collected 2012 ...
CGCGAGCTGGGTTCAGAACGTCGTGAGACAGTTCGGTCCCTATCCGGCGTGGGCGTAGGATATTTGAGAGGAGCTGTCCTTAGTACGAGAGGACCGGGATGGACAAACCTCTGGTGTATCTGTTGTTTTACCAAAGGCATGGCAGAGTAGCCAAGTTTGGCAGGGATAAACGCTGAAGGCATCTAAGCGTGAAGCCCCCCTCAAGATAAGATATCCCATCTTCGGAGTAAGACCCCTTGAAGACTACAAGGTTGATAGGCTTTGTGTGTAAGTGTGGTAACGCACTCAGCTGAGAAGTACTAATAGGTCGAGGACTTATCCTTAGAGGTTTCTAAGAGATAAGCTTTAGAAGATACCTCTTTCTGTGTGAAATTCTGAAGGTACAAGTTAAAAAAATATAAAAAACACTTGCATTTTCAAGTCAAATGTGTTAACATTGACAAAGACGCCGTGGTTTACCAGGTGATATTCCTCGATAGCTCAATGGTAGAGCACTCGGCTGTTAACCGAGGGGTTGTAGGTTCGAGCCCTACTCGGGGAGCTGCTTTTGAAAACCTGGCCCCATGGTCAAGCGGTTAAGACATCGCCCTTTCACGGCGGTAACACGGGTTCAAATCCCGTTGGGGTCATTTGACAATTAAATATGCCGATGTGGCTCAATTGGCAGAGCAGCTGATTTGTAATCAGCAGGTTATCGGTTCGAGTCCGATCATCGGCTTTTTGCTTAAAGCAAGAAGTTGCCAAAAGCAATAAATGGGTGGATTCCCGAGTGGCCAAAGGGGACAGACTGTAAATCTGCTGCGTAATGCTTCGATGGTTCGAATCCATCTCCGCCCATTTTATTTTTTTGCCGCGGGGTGGAGCAGTCTGGAAGCTCGTCGGGCTCATAACCCGAAGGTCATAGGTTCAAATCCTGTCCCCGCTATTTTTATGTAAGCCCAGATAGCTCAGTTGGTAGAGCAGAGGACTGAAAATCCTCGTGTCGCTGGTTCGATTCCAGCTTTGGGCACTAGATGAAAAGCTGAAACTTTTATGAGTTTCAGCTTTTATTTGTTTATGCGGGCAAAGCCCTCCAAAACGTACAGTATGTATATTTATAGGATTCCGAAGGAGGAGATATCAGAATGGTATTTGAGGTTGGACAGGTTATAAAGATGAAGAAGGCGCATCCTTGTGGAACGAATTCCTGGGAGATACTCAGAGTAGGAATGGATTTCAGACTCAGATGTACTGGCTGTGATCATCAGGTCATGGTGCCCAGAAAATTGGTGGAGAAGAACTTCAAGGGATTTATTGAAGAATAAAAAAGAAGCAGGATCATGATTAGGCGATTATGATTCTGCTTCTTTTTTTATATAAAGTTTTTTGTGAGCCGATTGAGTATAACTCATATATTAGCTTTACTCTCTTTAAGGGAGGAGCGCAGCCGCTTGACGGCTGCGCCAATTAAGGGATTGGGGGGTGTAGTCATTTCTGACTACAAAAAAGGGAGTAAATAACAAAAAATAGTAAATTGTCAAATTTCAGTGTAAGCTGTCAACGCTTTCTGTTGTCTTTCTGTATCTCTTGCTTACAAGTTGATAATATGATAAATGGATCAGGATTGCAATAGCATTTGGCTCATTTAGGTTATAATGCCATATTTGTTGGCGATTTTGACTGTTTTTGACTACTTTTGCATGTATAATCGTAAAAAATCATCTGATGTAACATAACGCAACGATATTGCGCAAGTTGCGCACAGACAAGTTGCGCAATACAGAAGAGATATATAATAATAAAAGAGCAGAATCACGATTAGGCGATCATGCTTCTGCTCTTTTTATTTATATAAGATTTTTTGTGAGCTGATATTGAATATATCATAACATTTGGTTACTCACCTTTAAGGGAGGGACGCAGCCGCTTGACGGCTGCGTCAATTAAGGGATTGGGGGGTGTAGTCATTTCTGACTACGAAAAAAGGGAGTAAAAACAAAAAATAGTAAATTGTCAAATTCCAGTGTAAGCTGAAGATGTTTCTGTTGTTTTTGTATCTCTTGCTTACAAGCTGATAATATGACATAAACGTTATTTATGCAATAGCATTTGACTGTTTTCCGTCATATTCACATATTCATAATAAATTTTGACTGTTTTTGACTGAAAAGGAATAAATCAGACATTTGCACTATTCAAATGGCATGCTTATGTGATATAACTTTACTTATATGACGTGATAATACATTATTCCACAGATGAATTATCACAGATAATATGCATACGAAAAAAGATCAGGGAGGATCAAGATGAAGAGCAGCAAGAAAAATCTTATTGCAATCGCCGTGGTAATTCTCATTATTGCGGTTCTCGGAATTCTGTCTATATATGTAGATAAGATTCCATCGCCATCGACATATGCGACATTCTGGGCACTTGTACCATCGGTTGTCGCTATCACGCTGGCACTTATAACGAAGGAGGTTTACAGTTCACTGTTTATAGGAATTGTAATAGGAAGTGTGTTTGCCTCCGGATTCAGTTTTACGGGCAGTATATCGAATGTACTGCAGGATGGACTGATCGCACAGCTTTCAGATTCATATAATGTAGGTATACTGATATTCCTTGTCATTCTTGGAACCATAGTTGCACTTATGAACAAGGCAGGTGGATCCAAGGCATTTGGTGACTGGGCAGCTACCCATATCAAGACCAGACAGGGCGCGCAGCTCTGCACAGTTCTTCTGGGAGTTCTGATATTTATCGATGACTATTTTAACTGCCTCACAGTCGGCAGTGTTATGAAGCCTGTAACTGATAAACACAGGATATCAAGGGCGAAGTTTGCATATGTTATAGATGCAACAGCGGCACCTATATGTATCATAGCCCCTGTATCATCATGGGCTGCAGCCGTCAGTGGATTTGTAAAGGGTGAGGATGGCTTTGGTCTGTTTATAAAAGCCATACCATATAACTATTATTCATTCCTCACACTTGCGATGATGATCGCAATGATCGTTATGAAGGTTGAGTTTGGTTCCATGGAGAAGCATGAGCTCAATGCCCTGAAGGGAGATCTTCTCTCAATGGGAGATGGCAAGAAGACTGTCACAGCAGAGGAGACTGATGTGGTCAACAGCAACGGCAAGGTAGTTGATCTTATAATACCTATCATATGTCTTGTTATCTGCTGCATTATAGGAATGATCTACACAGGTGGATTCTTCAGCGGTGTAAGCTTTGTAGAGGCATTCTCAAACAGTGATGCATCTGTTGGACTTGCAATTGGAAGCTTGTTCGGACTGCTTATTACAATTCTTCTGTATGTGATAAGAGGAGTCCTGGATTTTGGTAAATGTATGGAGGCTATACCAGAGGGCTTTAAGGCAATGGTACCGGCTATACTGATCCTTACATTCGCATGGACGCTCAAGGGAACTACCGATATGATGGGTGCAAAGGATTTTGTACAGACAGCAATGACATCTGCATCGGGAAGTCTGTTTAGTTTCCTTCCTGCGGTTATATTTATAGTTGGATGTCTCATGGCGTTTGCAACAGGAACATCATGGGGAACATTTGGAATACTTATCCCTATTGTGTGTGCAGTATTTGAGGGTAAGAATAATGAGCTTATGATCATAGCGATATCAGCATGTATGGCTGGAGCTGTGTGTGGAGATCACTGCTCACCTATATCAGATACCACTATCATGGCATCAGCAGGAGCGCAGTGTAACCATGTAAATCATGTGGCAACACAGCTTCCATATGCGATAACAGCGGCTATCATGTCATTCGTGTCATATGCTATAGTTGGACCGCTTACATACCATCTGCATGTTAAGTGGTTTATCATGCTTCCGATATTCATAGCAATGATGGTTCTTCTGATATTTGTACTCAGGGTCATCAAGCGCAGGAATCCTGCAAGTTATGTGAATGCGGATACTAGAGTAGCGGATGCGGAGTAGGCAGATCAAATTGTAAATAAAAGGTATATTTAACGAAAAAAATAGTTGACTTATGATGGAACATAAGTTAATATGTGAGAGTAGAGTTTTCATTTATTTGAATCCTCTCTCCCCTCATTATGGTGACCAGGTACCCCCTGGTCACTTTTTTGTTTATATGGACAAAATATAGCATGGGCACTTTATATTTGTTAACTTGAGCAATCACATGTAAAGGTATATTCTATATACCATAGATGCCGGGGAGACAGACATCATAATAAATAAAGGAAAGAGAGTAGTTATGCAGGATAACAGAGAGATAACAAATGAAGAAGTCCAGAAGGCTTCGGAGATAATCAACAATTTGCTGAGTTACTATAACAGTAAGGTTGTGGGACAGCCTTATCTGGGATATTCACTTCTGGTTGCAATGATGACAAACGGTCATGTGCTTCTGGAATCCGTTCCAGGACTTGCCAAGACCACTGCTGCCAGGGTTATGACAGAGGCGGTTAATGGATCATTTTCAAGGATCCAGTGTACACCGGATCTTATACCGAGCGACATAATTGGAACCCAGATGTACAACATGGCGACCAATACATTTGAGGATAAGATAGGTCCGGTTTATTCGAACTTTGTACTACTCGATGAGATAAACAGGTCCAGTGCGAAGACACAGAGTGCCATGCTGGAGGCGATGCAGGAGAGAGAAGTCAGTATAGGAGGAAAGACATATAAGCTGCCGGAGGTGTTCGTGGTAATAGCGACCCAGAATCCGATCGAATCTGAGGGTACGTATGTGCTGTCAGAGGCACAGCTTGACAGATTCCTTCTCAAGGAGACTGTGACATATCCAAGCGCAAGGGATGAGATGGAGATACTCAACAGAGTGGAGGCAGGAGTTTTTTCAGACGTGAAGTCCGTTGCCAGCGTTGACGATGTGGTGTATCTTCAGAAGCTGTGCAAGAGGATTTATATAGATCCGGCGATAAAGAAATATATAGTTGATATAGTTCAGGCAACCAGAATGACGGATAAGATACTTGCACCTGAGCTTGCACAGTATGTTGCCATGGGTGCGAGCACAAGAGCGGCTATTGCGTTCATGGAGGTAGCAAAGGCGATCGCACTTATAAATGGGAGAAGATATTGTGTTCCTGATGATGTGAAAGCACTCAGATATTCAGTCCTGAGACACAGGATCATGCTTACATTTGCCGCTGTTGCGGAAGACGTGAAGATTGAGAAGATTATAGATGCCATAATAGGTTCGGTTAAGACGCCGTAGGGGAAGACAGTTAATTATGAAGATGACATATATATCCAGAATACAGGGAAATATGAAGGGATATAAGACCATATATACTACCAAGGCAACGTCGAGGATAATCGATGGTTCGTACAATTCCATCTATAAGGGCAGGAGTATGAACTTTGATGAGCTCAGGGAGTATGTCGTTGGCGATGATATCAAGGACATGGACTGGAAAGCATCTGCCAGGAGCCAGAAGCTTCTGGTCAGACAGTATATCGCCGAGAAGAAGCATAATATAATGCTGGTGATGGATGCCGGAAAACGTATGCTTGGATATGCCAATGATGTTCAGGAGAAGAGTGACGTTGCACTTATGGCGGCAGGAACCCTGGCATATATGGTGTGTGACAATGGTGATTATGTGAGCGCTACTTATGTTTCAGACAGGGGCGTGGAGCACTATCCGTTTAAGACAGGCTTTGCAAATGTCGAAAATATTCTTGCGGGTTACCACAGGAACGTTACCATGACTAATGACTCGGATACGGGGGATGCGCTGAGCTTCATTGCGAGGAATTTCAGGAGGAGAATGATCATACTTGTGGTGACGGACACCAGAGGTATCCTGAATATGTCGGAGGCAACTGTAAAGCAGTTAAAGGTACTGCATGATATACTGCTTATAAATGTTGAGGATGCCGGGATGAACGGTAAGAATGTATATGACTTATCCGGTGACACATATATTCCTGAATTTTTTACCAGGGACATGAAGCTGGCAAAGAAGGAAGAGAGGAAAAGGCAGGAGCTTTCAAGTGCCTGTGACGACAAGCTTAAGAAACTTGGTATTTCGTACCTGACGGTCAGGTCTTCTGACAGCATGGATGAAAAGATAGTAGAGCTGCTCAACAAGCACAAGACTGAGAGCTCTGGAAAGTAGTTAAATGGGCTGATGCCCGGAGATAAGAGGAAGAAGATATAAGATATGGAAAGTTCAGTGAATTTGCAGGAGCCGCTTTCGTATGTGGTATGGCCGATCGTGCTGACCGGAGTGATAACAGCCGCAGTGCTGTTGTTCTTTGGTGTCTGCTGGTATCTGGGAAGACGTAGAAAAATGGCGGCGGAGCTGCCGAAGGTGGTGAAGCCTGCGCCTATGGATATGGGTAGAGTGAAGGCCAGATATCTGTCAGAACTGGCGGATATTGCGGGACAGTATGATCAGGGAAAACTTGATGTAAGAGGTGCATATCAGCGTATGAGCCGTTGTATCAGGGGATTTGTTCATGCTGCAACCGGCATAAGGGTTCAGAATTATACTCTGTATGATATAGAAAGATTAAACATGCCGGAGCTGTACTACCTTGTGGCTGAGTATTATGCGCCGGAATTTGCAAGAAAGTCCGATGGTGATGTGAGGGCTTCCCTTGAGAAGACAAGGAGTTTGATTGAGAGATGGCAATAAAATATCATATTGTTCTATATGCAGGCCTGGCTATTGCGCTGTTTATGCTGGTATTTGTGTTTGTGAAATACAAAAAGACAAAGGAATATGCCGGAGGAAAAAAGATCGCAGGGCTCATATTCCAGGAAGATGAGGCATATTTCAGGAAAAGAAAAATATTATATAAGACCGGGCTTACAGCCACGCTCATATGCTGCGTACTGGTTGTCGTATCGGCATTCCTGCTCATGGCAAAACCATACACGAGCAGGCGTATGCAGGATGAAAAGTATTGCAGGGACATCATTCTGTGTATCGACATATCAACATCCGTGGATTATCTCAACGAGAATCTGCTGGACAAGCTGAAGAAAACAGTTGATGAGCTTCAGGGCGAACGTTTTGGAATCGTGATATTTAACACAAGTCCGGTGCTGCTTACTCCGCTCACGGATGATTATGAGTATGTGAAGGATCAGCTTGATCTGATCGCACAGTGTCTGAAGAGCAGAAATGAAGTGAATCTGGACGATGCATTTTCATCGGGGTACGACTGGATATATTATCAGGCATATATATCATCTGGAACTCTGATTGGAAATGAGCAGAGGGGAAGCTCACTTATAGGGGACGGCCTTGCTGCTGCGGCAATCGATTTTTCGGATGCTGACAAGGAGAGGACAAAGGTGGTAATATTCTCCACTGACAATGATATACAGGGAACACCGGTGGCAACTCTGGATGAGGCGGCCGATATATGTGTTTCAAACAATGTCACGGTGTATGGAGTTGGAACAAAGGAGATGACACCGGAAAACAAGGAGTCCATGAAGAATGCGGTGGAGAAGACCGGTGGTAAATTCTATCTTGAGGAGGAATCCGGATCATTTGGAGAGATAGTATCATCGATAGAAAAGCTGAGTAAGAATCTGGTCAAGGTGAGGATGGTGGATGTTGAGACACCTGAGCTGTTATATCCATTTGTATTGATGCTGGTTCTGTTTGCAGGAATGCTAGGACTTGGCCGCTGGCTCAAATTATAAGACGTTACAGGAGAGAATTATGAGAATAGATCCAATTATACCAATCTGGCTTATGCTCATATTGTGCGTTGGCATGGCGTTCCTGAAAAGGCGGAAGAGAAGCGCATATATAAGGCAGATAGCTGCCATCATACTGATATTTCTCATCAATCTGAGGATCATGGTCCCAAGCAGCAACGTGGAGACAAGTGTCCGGAAGCTTGACACATATGTGCTGTTCGTTGTGGATGACACCATAAGCATGCTGGCTCAGGATTATGCTGGGGATACAGAGAGGCTGACGGCGGTGAAGAAAGACTGCGAGCACATAGTTGATGAGATGGACGGTGCTAAATTTGCAGTCATAACTTTCAATAATAGTGCAAATCTGATATCGCCATATTCGGATGATTCAAATTTTGCAAAAAGTGTTCTGGATTCAATATATCCGCTGGATTCGCTATATGCCAGGGGGTCGTCCATGAATGTCTGCATAGATGTGATGACGGATACCCTTAAGCGTGCAAAGGAGAAAAATGATGGAAATGTGGTCGTGTTCTTTATAAGCGATGGTGAAATAACCAACGACGACAGACTCAAGTCATTTGACGGGGCGAAAAAATATATTGATGGAGGCGCAGTGTTGGGGTACGGCACAAAGGAAGGCGGCAACATGTATGTGAAATCATATTACGATGACCGGAAGGAGCTGCTTGAGGACACATCGGACTACCCGTATAAACCAGCGGTGTCGAAGATCGATGAGGATAATCTGAAAAAGATTGCCGATGATCTGGGCGTCGACTATATAAATATGAACGATGGTTCTGCGCTGGATAAGGTTGTGGAGAAGTCACGGGGAACCGCTGAGTCAACGGATAAGGGTAAGACTATAGGATATGTGGATATATATTATCTGTTTGCAGCATTATTTGCAGGACTTGTTGTATATGAATTTTTTGATATGAGAAAGAAAGTCATAAAATGAAAAACAGATCAGGAATAATAAAGATCGTTGCTGCAGTGACCGGAGCTGTCAGCCTGCTGTGTATGGCGGTGCTTCTGGTGAATTATCTGTGCAATGAGCATTTTATAAGTGAATACAAAAAGGGACAATATGTGGACAGCACAGTGAACGCCGTGCTTGGCTTTACTCAGCCACATATATACCATTATAATCTTGGTGATGTATATTACAGTCAGGGAGATTACGAGGGCGCCGAGCAGGAGTTTCGTAAGGCACTTGAAAAGAAGCCGGGTGGTGAGTCCGACTGTAAGACAAGGGTCAACCTCGCGCTGTCCATAGTGAAGCAGATAGATCCTGATGGTGTTACCAAAGAGAATCTGGATGAGGTGATAGACATACTTGAGGGGGCAAAGGACATTCTCATAGAGAATGACTGCGCCCACAGGGATGATGAGGATGGACATTACGAGGATGCACAGACTCTGAAGGATGAGATAGATGCCTTTGAGGAGCAGCTCAGGAAGCAGACGGAGGAACAGGATCAGAAAGGTGATCAGGATCCAAATGACCAGAAGAGTCAGGGCTGTGACGATGAAAACGAAGAGGATACACAGGAGCCTCAGTCTTCTGATAAAGAATCGGAGATACGAAAGCAGCTCGATGCCATCCAGGGAGACAGTCTTGAGCAACGAAATCAGGAGATGGATGCATACGAGACATACAAAAATGAACATGATTACTACGGCGGACGCACTTGGTGATCATACATTAATAGACATTAAATTCTAAATATAAAACTTGCGCAATATTAAGACGCGGGGTATAATACTGCTAGTTATGGTCATTTGTGGAAAAGTGACCAGAATAAGGAGATAGAATCGAGCAATGGTAAATGAAGAAAAGGTCATTCTAATGACGAAGATCGCCATGTACAAGGAGTCGCTTGGACGTGAGGATCTCGAAAAGGGTAAATATTTTCAAAGTGACTATGTGAAGCTTAACTGTCTTAAGACAATTGTTTCATCTACGGTGCTGTTTGTAGTTTTTGCCGCAGCTTACATATACTATAATCTTGCAGATATAGTTGAGAAGCTCACAGAGCTTGACTATGTGAAGGTGGCGAGCAGCATTGTGGGCGGCTATGCAGTGGTGTGTATTGCATTTGCGCTTTTCGCGTGGGTCTTATATACATACAGATATATGAAGGCAAAGCCAAAACTCATAAAGTATAACCAGAATCTTAAGAAACTGATAGAATTTTATGAGAACGAGGACGGAACACGCCGTTCTGTCAAAAAAAAGAGGAGGGCTAACTGATAATGTCAACACTTCTGGATTTCCGCGATGGAGTAAAGAATTTTTGTAGTAAGTATGATAAATTTGTTTCACCACTGTGTAAGTTTATACTGGCACTTGTTGTGTTCTGGTCAATAAACCATCTCACAGGATATAACAGCACGATAAGCAGTATCGTAGTGGTCCTGGCAGCAGCTTTTGTGTGTGCGTTCCTTTCAGGCCAGCTCACACTTGCCATTGCAGGACTGTACGCATGTGCCCAGGTTGCCAGCGCAAGTCTGGAGCTTGGAATCTCATTTGTTGTCATATTTGTGATAATGTATTGTGTATATATAAGATTTTTCCCTAAGGCATCATGGATCATTCTGTTTATGCCATTCTTTTACATTATAAAGTTCCAGTATTTCATGCCAATCCTGGCTGGAATGACAGCTGGATTCACAGGAATGGTTCCTGCAGCATTTGGCTGTATATTCTACTTCTTCCTGAAGCATACTGCTGATTACGTTGCTTTAAGCTCAAGTTCAGCAGAGGGTGATCTGATAGAGGGATACAAGTATATTTTCCAGCATCTGGTGCAGGATAAGACACTTCTGCTCACCATAATAGTGTTTGCAGTTGTTATAGTTCTTACATACATAATATATAGAATGTCATTTGCATATTCATGGTACGTTGCCATCATCACAGGCGGTGTGGTAGAGATCATACTGTTCCTGGTTGGAACTTTGTCCATGGAAGTTGAGGTATCCCTTGCGGGGGCTCTGCTTGGATGCATACTGGCGATACTGGTGACCATAGTGGTTCAGTTCTTCAAGATAGTTGTGGACTACTCAAGTGTTGAGAATACACAGTTTGAGGACGATGACTACTACTACTATGTAAAGGCTGTGCCAAAGGTCATGGGTGGTGCCCAGAGAAAGGCAGCCAGAAGAGAGCAGCCATCGCCAAGACCACAGCAGAAGAGGACGACTTCGTCCGGATCAGGCGCACAGAGAAGCCGGTCAGCGGCAAAGGAAGATTCTGTTACAGGATCAACAAGATAGATACATTGAAAAGAGCTTACATGTGAGTGACCTGACTTTTGTCAGGTCACATTAATTATACGGAGTATTTATATACCGAAAGGAGGATGAAATGGATAAGATATCAACGTTTATATCAACGTATTTTGATTGGTTTTATATAACAGTTCCAGGCACAGTAGATATAATAGAGATACTTATTTTGTCATTCTTTATATACAGGATCATGTTGTGGTTCAAGCAGAGCAGAGCATGGACTCTTCTGAAGGGTATAGTTATGATCGTGCTCTTCACTGCCATTGCGGCGGTGTTCCAGTTCAATACGATCTTATATCTGCTTAAGAATGCATTCAGTGTGGGAATAATAGCGGTGGTGATCCTGTTCCAGCCGGAGTTCAGACGAGGACTTGAACAGCTTGGAAGAAAGAAGCTGATCAATTACATTATACGAGATGGCGAGGATGATGGTGTTATATCGGAGAAAACGATATATGAGCTTGTGAAGACGGCCCAGGTCCTGTCTGCAAACCGTACCGGTGCACTCATAGTCATTGAGAATGAAGTTGCACTGGGCGAGTATATTGATACGGGAATACCGATCGATGCGGTCGTGACTAACCAGTTACTTCTCAATATATTTGAGCACAACACACCGCTTCATGATGGTGCGGTGATCATAAGAAAGAACAGGGTGGTTTCTGCCACATGTTATCTGCCACTGTCTGCAAATGACTCCATCAACAAGGAGCTTGGAACACGACACAGAGCCGGTATAGGTATCAGTGAGGTGTCAGACAGTATGACTCTTATCGTATCTGAGGAGACAGGTTCAATATCCATTGCACAGGGAGGCGAGCTCTTCAGGAATCTGGACAGCGAGGGCGTGAGAAGGCATCTTCAGACGCTGTGCAAGGAGTATAATGGAAGAAAGAGCCACAGGTCTTCAGGTGCCCGTCCGGTTAAGCGGAGAAAGAGAGTCGTTGTGGAGAATAAGAATAAAGCTTCCAGAAAGGAGGCTGATGAGAATGAAAAATAACAGCGCAGAGCCTAAGAAAAAGGCAAATAAGATATACAGCAATATAGGTCTTAAGCTTCTGTCGGTTGTGCTTGGATTTCTGGTGTGGCTTCTTGTACTGAACATCGATGATTCAGCCGTGACAAGGACCATAAGGGACATTCCGGTCAATCTGGTAAATACTGACGCCATAACAAGTCAGAATCAGTTGTACACGATAACTTCAGGTGATACCGTGGATATAGTCGTCAAAGGACGTAAATCACTTATAAGCGATCTTGATGCGTCGGATTTCAAGGCTGTAGCGGATATGTCAAAGATATCCATAACAAATGCGGTGCCTATCACTGTAACTGCGAACAGCACCAACATAGCTAAAAAGGTCAGCATAACTGTTGTGGACAACGTGCTGTCAGTTGAACTTGAGGACGAGAAGTCAGTGTCAGTTCCTGTGTCCGTGGTGACAACAGGCGAGGTTGCTTCCGGATATACGGTTGGTAACAGTGTGGCAGCTCCAAACCTCATAACGATAAAGGGTGCTGCAAGTATAGTTTCGAGCATAGATCGTGCAGAGGTGACAGTTGATGTGACCAGTGCAAAGGATGATATAACGACAAACTGTACGCCTGTATTTGTAACCGCTGATGGTGAGAAGATATCAGACAAGTCGATATCCTACGATGAGATATCGATAGCAGTCACAGTTCCGGTATACAAGACTAAGAATATACCTGTTCATGTGGATGTCACAGGAGATCCTGCGGATGGATATCTTGTATCAGATATAACATATGTACCGGAGACCGTTGATATAGGTGGAGACGCATCGATAATAAAGGATATAACAAGCCTTGATATAACGGATGTTGATGTGAGCGGATGTACAGCAGATGTTGAGACGACACTTGATGTATCAAAGTATCTTCCAGAGGGTGTGGTCGTGACAAAGGAGAGCGCATACATCAATGTGAAGATAGCGATCGAGAAATCAGTTACAAGAAATATAACGGTGACCACAGGGGATATCATCCTGAGGGGCAAGCAGAGTGGATACAGCTATGAGATGAGCATGGGTGATAGCAATACGATAACCGTGAGTGGAATCTCAAGTGCGGTGTCCAAGGTATCGGCCAAGAGCCTGAAGCTGTCCATAGATGCTTCCAAGCTCTCATATGGCGATAATACGATCACGCTCAGTGTCCCTGATGGAGATAAGTACACCGTGGTAAATACGTGTACAGTTATGGTAAAGGTTACTGAGACACAGTAGTCATTGTCTGGAGGTGTATGTATATGGATACAGAAAAGTTGAATGAGCTGAGACAGATCATAGAAGATTCGGATAATATCGTTTTCTTTGGCGGTGCAGGAGTATCGACGGAGAGCGGTATACCAGATTTTAGAAGTGTGGATGGACTGTATAATCAGAAGTATAAGTATCCGCCGGAAACTATAATCAGCCACAGCTTTTACAGACGTAACCCGGAGGAATTTTACAGATTCTATAAGGACAAGATGATATTTGCTGATGCAAAGCCGAACAAGGCTCATATAAAGCTGGCGGAGCTTGAGAAACAGGGAAAGCTCAAGGCGGTGATAACGCAGAATATCGACGGACTTCACCAGATGGCAGGTAGCAGGAATGTCATAGAGCTCCATGGTTCTGTTCACAGAAATTACTGTGAGAAATGCCATGCTTTCTATGACCTGGATTATATAGTCAATTCGGATGGTGTGCCTAAGTGTGAAAAGTGCGGAGGCACTGTAAAACCGGATGTGGTGCTGTATGAGGAGGCACTTGATGAGGACAATATGTCGAGGGCACTCCAGTATATATCCGAGGCGGATACGCTGATAATTGGCGGAACCTCACTTGTGGTATATCCGGCAGCAGGACTTATCAGATATTTCAGGGGGCGGAAACTGGTGGTTATAAATATGTCCCCGACACAGTCGGACAGCAATGCAGATCTTCTGATAGCGGATAAGATAGGAGATGTGCTGGGCAGTCTGTAGCATATGACGACAAAGGCATGTTGAAGGCATGCTATACAGATTCTATATAGTATGGAGGACGGTTTATGTATTTTGACAGATCAAATGGCTTCCCGAAAGATTTCCTGTGGGGCAGTGCGTCTGCTGCATATCAGATAGAGGGAGCGTGGAATGAGGATGGCAAAGGTCCATCCAACTGGGATCAGTTCGTAAGGATCCCGGGAAAAACATTTAAGGCTACGACAGGTGATAAGGCGGTTGACCATTACCACAGATACAAGGAAGATGTGGCACTTATGGCGGAGATGGGACTTAAGACTTACAGGTTCTCAATATCCTGGCCAAGGATCATACCTGATGGCAATGGCGAGATAAATGAAAAGGGCTTACAGTTCTATGATGACCTGATCAATGAACTGGTTAAGTATGGAATTGTTCCTATGGTAACAGTGTACCACTGGGATATGCCACAGGCACTTGAGGAGCAGTATCACGGATGGGAGAGCAGACGAATAGTCGATGATTTCGTCAGATACGCAAAGGTTCTGTTTGAGAGATATAGTGACAGGGTAAAGCACTGGATAATCATGAATGAGCAGAATGTATTTACAGGTCTTGGCTGGAATGCAGGAATGCACCCACCAGGAAAGGTTGATGACCAGAAGATGTTCTATCAGGTAAACCATCATGCATTTATGGCACACGCCAAGAGTGTTATTGCACTCAAGGAGATCTGCCCGGATGCTAAGGTCGGTTCATCATTCGCATACACACCGTCATACGCATTTGACAGAAAGCCTGAAAATGCGATGGCGAAGATGGATTATGATGATCTGAACAATTTCTACTGGATGGATATGTATGCCTATGGCCGTTATCCAAGGGCTGCCGCTGCTTACCTCAAGAGCAAGGATCTAACTCCGGTTATGGAGGACGGTGACGAGGATATCCTCAGGAAGGCTGCAGGTCTCATAGATTTCATGGGTGTAAACTATTATCAGTCATGCGTTGTCGAGCACAACCCGATAGACGGAGTGGGAACGACTCACGAGATGAACACGACCGGCAAGAAGGGCACGGCAAAGGTTCAGGGTGTTCCGGGACTTTACAAGAATCCTGCAAATGAATTCCTTCCTACGACAGACTGGGATTGGACCATCGATCCGATGGGACTTCGCATGTGCTGCAGACAGATCACTTCAAGATACGACCTTCCGATCGTAATATCTGAGAATGGTCTTGGTGCATTTGACAAGTTCGAGGATGGGGAGATCCATGATCCGTACAGGATAGATTACCTGAAACATCACATAGAGGAGCTCAAGAAAGCGTGTGATGATGGCTGCCGTGTCCTGGCATACTGCACATGGTCTTACACAGATCTTCTCAGCTGGCTCAACGGATATCAGAAGAGATACGGATTTGTGTATGTGGACAGAGAAGAGGACGAGAACAGTGGAACTTTGAACAGATACAAGAAGGATTCTTATTATTGGTACAAACATGTTATAGAGACCAATGGTGAGGAGCTGTGATAATAGAATAATATCATAACAGGGAGAACCGGCATTTGAGTGCTGGTTCTTTTTCGTACTAAAGTTATGCATTTAGTCATTTAATTTTAAAAACTAGCCGTTTGGCTAGTTTACTAAAAAACTCAGTGTATTATAATTATTTGTTATGTTGATGGCAATATCTGGCAGTAACTGCCAGGGATTAAAGACAGGAGGAAAGGGATAATTATGAAATCAAAGAAATTGGTAACTGGGTTGATTATGGCATGTATATTTGCTGTAGTGATTATTGCGGGAAAGAACTCTGTGAAGGTGCAGGCCGCGGATGGGGATGTGGCAATTGTGACGGATGGCAATGGCGATGAGATCGGATCATATGCTACACTGGCTGATGCATTTGTAGCCGCACAGAATGGCTATACAATATGTATAATTAGTGATATATATGATCCTTCGGCTTCTATAGGATACAATGATGGTGAACATAATAAACATATCATTATAGATCTCAACGGTAAAAGTGTCACTTTGCAGATGATGAATTTTGATTATTCGTTATACGTGAAAAACGGAACATTAAATTGCGGTATCACAAATGGAAGTGTTGGATTTACTAATGCTATGCTGACTTTGTCAAATGTCAAATTCATTACGGATAGTATCAACTGGATGACAAAAGATGGAATCTGTCTGAATAATGGCTCAAATGTGACGCTCAACGGTTCACAGTGTTGGTTTGAAAAACTTGAGATGGATACAGACTGTGTATTTACGGTACAGAACAGTGACGGACTTAGCAACTTTGGGCATATTGCAGATGGATTTGACGGTGTGAAGGAGTTTGTACCAGAGGGACTTTCTGTAGAAGGAACGACAATCATTGATGATGAGACAGGAGCCAAGGCTAAGGATTTTATTCTCCGTTACCGCAGCTTGTCGGATGGTGCAGATGTCGCTGTCAGCATTGCTCCAAAATCGTATGTGTACGATGGAAAAGAAAAGAAACCTGCGGTTACGGTTTCTTATGGCGGAAAGACTCTGACAGAGGGAAAAAGTTACTCATGTGTATATGCGGATAATATTGATGCGGGAACAGCTACAGTTACTATCAAGGGTGAGAATACCATGCACGGACAGATCGTGGAAGAGTTCACAATAGATAAGGCAAAGCAGAAGGCACCTACAGGTTTGGTCGCAACGGCAGAGACTGTGGATGGGAAAAATGATGGTCAGATATCTAATCTGAAGACGTCAATGGAATATAGTGTCGACAAGAAAAAATGGTTGGATTGTGAAAGCACGGTACTTAAGAAACTTGCAGATGGAAATTATTATGCGAGATATAAGGAGACCAAAAATTATTATGCATCTCCTGCTGCAAAGGTAGTGGTAAAGAAGGGGAATGTACCAGCAACAAATGAACCGACTACAAATGAACCGACTACAAATGAACCTTCAACTGAAAAACCAACGTCAAGTGAGCAGACGACAGAGAAGGTAACAACAGAGAGACAGACAACCGATGAGAAAACTAACGTGACCTCAACAGAGAATACAACTGTAGCAGACTCAAAAAAGGGGTCAGGTGTACCAAATACCGGAGATGACGGAAATGTGGCATTGATGCTCATAGTCATGATGGCATGTTTATTAGGGACTGCCGGGGTGGTAGTTTACCGTAGAGAGAAATAATTTAAAATAATAAAAAAATGTTAGCACTCAGTGTTGACGAGTGCTAACAAGTGTGTTATATTATCATCAGACAGGGAAGTGATATTAAGGTATCAGTTCCCTGAAAGTTTAGTTTAGGAGGTAAACAGCTATGGAGATGGATAAATACACACGTAAATCGTTGGAAGTTGTAGAGAAAGCAAAAGAAAAAGCTCTGGAGTACGACAATCAGGAACTTACGCAGATGCACCTTTTGGCTGGCTTGCTTGAGATAGATGACAGTTTGATAGCCAAGATATTTGAGAAGATGGGCGTGAATGTTACTGGTGCCGTGAATGCGGTGGAGGATAAGCTGGCAAGGTTGCCGAAGGTCAGCGGTGGCAATATGTATGCCGGAAATAACTTCTCAAAGGCTCTCATCCAGGCAGAGAAGGAAGCGAAGCAGATGGGCGACACATATGTGTCTGTTGAGCATTTGTTCCTCGGCATGGTGGATAAGGCTGATTCGGATATCAAGGAGCTTCTTAAAGGCTGGGGAGTTAGCAGGAATGCATTCCTCAAGGAGCTGGCAGAAATCAGAGGTAACCACAAGGTGGACAGCGATGATCCGGAGAGCTCATATGAGGCTATGGAGAAGTTCGGATATGATCTGGTCGAGAGGGCAAGACAGCAGAAACTTGACCCGGTAATAGGACGTGACGCTGAGATACGAAATGTGATCAGGATCCTGTCAAGGAAGACAAAGAACAATCCGGTGCTTATCGGTGAGCCTGGTGTAGGTAAGACTGCGGTTGTAGAGGGACTTGCACAGAGGATACTCAGAGGTGATGTGCCAGAGGGACTTAAGAACAAGAAGATATTTGCACTTGATATGGGAGCTCTTGTGGCCGGTGCCAAGTACAGAGGTGAATTTGAAGAGAGACTTAAGAATGTCCTTGATGAGGTTAAGAAGTCTGAGGGTGAAGTGATTATGTTCATCGATGAGCTTCACACTATCGTCGGAGCAGGCAAGACTGATGGTGCAATGGATGCGGGAAACATGCTTAAGCCTATGCTCGCCAGAGGTGAGCTGCACTGTATAGGTGCTACAACACTGAACGAGTACAGACAGTATATAGAGAAGGATGCGGCTCTTGAGAGACGTTTCCAGCCGGTTATGGTGGATGAGCCAACCGTTGAAGATACAATATCTATCCTTCGAGGAATCAAGGAGAGGTACGAGGTGTTCCATGGAGTTAAGATATCAGATGGTGCCCTTGTAAGTGCAGCGGTTCTTTCCAACAGATATATAACAGACAGATTCCTGCCGGATAAGGCAATAGATCTTGTTGACGAGGCGTGTGCCATGATCAAGACAGAGCTTGATTCAATGCCTGTTGAAGTGGATGAGATCACACGTAAGATAATGCAGCTGGAGATTGAGGAGACAGCCCTTAAGAAGGAGGAGGATAATCTGTCAAAGCAGAGACTGGCAGACCTTCAGGCTGAACTGGCAGAACTCAAGGATCAGGCAAATTCCCTGAAAGCAAAGTGGGAGAATGAAAAGGCTGCAGTTGAGAAGATAAGAACACTCAAGGAAGAGATGGAGCAGGTCAAGGCCGATATACAGGCTGCTCAGAGAAACTATGACCTGAACAAGGCAGCAGAGCTTCAGTATGGTAAGCTTCCTGCTATCCAGAAGGAACTTGCAGAGGCTGAGTCTACAGCTTCAGATAAGGAGAGGGAGCTCGTACATGAGGTGGTTTCAGAGGACGAGATATCCAAGATCGTATCCAAGTGGACGGGAATACCTGTTGCAAAACTTACGGAGAGTGAAAAGAGTAAAACTCTTAATCTTGCCAGTGAACTTAAGAAGAGAGTTGTAGGTCAGGATGAGGCTGTTGAGTATGTCAGCGATGCGATCATCAGATCAAAAGCAGGAATAAAGGATCCTAGCAAGCCAATCGGTTCATTTATATTCCTTGGACCAACCGGTGTAGGTAAGACAGAGCTTGCAAAGAGTCTTGCTGCGGCGCTGTTTGACAATGAGCAGAACATGGTCCGTATCGATATGAGTGAATACATGGAAAAGCACAGTGTGTCAAGACTTATAGGAGCGCCTCCGGGATATGTAGGTTATGATGAAGGCGGTCAGCTGACAGAGGCTGTTCGTAGAAAGCCATATTCGGTTGTCCTCTTTGATGAGATAGAGAAGGCACATCCGGATGTGTTCAATGTGCTCCTTCAGGTGCTTGATGATGGACGTATCACGGATTCTCAGGGCAGAACTGTGGACTTCAAGAATACGATCATTATCATGACATCAAATATCGGTGGTGCAGATATTGCAGCTGCCGGCGGAGAGATCACAGATGAACTGAAGAATGACGTAATGGCTCAGCTTAAGAGCAGATTCAGACCTGAGTTCCTGAACCGTATTGATGAGATCATTACATTCAGGGCACTGTCCAAGGACAACATCAGTGGTATCGTTGATCTTCTCATGGCAGATCTCAACAGCAGACTGGCAGACAGGGAGATCACTATCAAACTTACGGAGAGTGCAAAGCAGCACATCATCGATCAGGGATATGATCAGGTGTATGGTGCAAGACCGCTCAAGAGATATCTGCAGAAGAATGTGGAGACGCTTGTTGCCAGGATGATACTTGCGGGCAGCGTGAGCACACAGTCAGCCATAGTCATCGATTATGATGGAACGGCTCTTGTGGCAGGAAATGAGAGATAAAATAATACAGGTCATACAGAGAAGGGCACAGGGGTAATACTCCTGTGCCCTTCTCTGTATTCACAAAAAATGAAATTAATGGTATAATTGGCGCTGATGAAAAATGTTCGGTATATTATTTGAAATTTACATGAGGAGGGCAGGGAGTGAGTACAGAGAATGTCAGCTTAAAAAAGATAGATCTTGGCGATTATGTTTTTCTGGCGAGACCATGCGTGGCTGTTTCGGAGGAGGCTGTGAAGCATTTGGCAGAAAGGGCCGTGCAGGGAAAACTGGAATTTATCGGAGTGTTTGATGACAGAATGGATGACAGTGTCCAGCGGGAAGTGGTTATGAGCTTGGCATCGTCTCCTGAGATATCGATAGCGATACGGCATGTGTGCGCGGGGCTTTACAGCAGAAGCTTTCTGGACACATACTGCGACGGAGTGGAGGCACATCAGCAGGGGCTGTTTCCTGATCTGTATATATTGTGGATGGCATTTGTACATGCTGATAGGGCGATGTTTGCAGCCTGTGACATGTGTGACAGAGTTGAGATAGACACAGTGTGGATAGACGATGTGGATGCGGCGTACACGGTCAATATAACCTACGACCGCATAAAGGATCATCTCATGCAGGACTGGTCTGTGTGGGAGAAGTGGAAGGGATATTACACTCTTCAGAGATGGAGATGTTACTACGAGATGCTTCACTGGATGACAGAGGATGCGGGCTGGCAGTTTGCTGAGCGTATGGCTGTTGATTTCCACAGGAGCATGGAACTTGATGAGCTTGACCAGGAGCTGTTCAGCCAGGAGGAGAAGACAGGGCTTTATGTTCTTGCTAAGGATCCGGGATTTCTCAAGAGATATTATCTCGGCAAGGTAGTCTACAGCAAAAAGATATTTGACCTTAACAATGAACTGGGGCGACGCGCTGAAGAGCTGGATGCGAGTCACAGAGAAAATGATGAACTCAGAAGAGAGATGGAAGCTCAGCGGATCAATTATGAGACATCAACCACTTTCCGTGTGGGCAAGGCTGTGATGTTTGTTCCGGTGACACTGAAGAAGGCTGTAAAGAAGCTTTTGCATAGAAACTAACAGATGAGATGGAGGGGGTGTATCAGTGATTGATGTATCGATTGTGTTGACAGTATACAATGCGGAGAGTTACATAGAGGGATGTCTGGACATGATAACCGGACAGACCCTTAGAAATATACAGATAATATGCGTTGACGATGGATCCACCGATAATTCGTCGCAGATCATAGAACAGTATGCGCAGAAGGATGACAGGATCGTACTTATAAGAGAGAAGAATGCCGGAGCGGGTGCGGCAAGAAACCGTGGAATGCAGGAGGCAACAGGAAAATATATACTGTTTCTCGACTGCGACGATTTCTACGAGCCTGAGATGGTAGAGAAGGCTTTCCGCAGAGCCGAGGAGGAGCAGGCGGAGATAGTCATCTACAAATCAGACCAGTACAACATGGATACTGAGGAGTATGTATATGAGAAGTGGGCCATGATAGAGTGGGCACTTCCACCGTATGAGCCGTTTAACCGCAGACAGATATCCACAAATATATTCAGAGCATTTGTGGGATGGGCGTGGGATAAGCTGTATCTCAGGGAATTTGTGATGAAGAATGATCTGAAATTTCAGGAGCAGAGAACCACAAATGATGCGCTGTTCGTGTTCAGCGCGCTGGTGCTGGCTGAGCGCATATGTACAGTAAGTGAGATACTCATCCACAGAAGAGTGGATACCCGGGATTCGCTGTCCAAGACCAGAGAGAAGTCGTGGGATAACTTCTATCACATGCTGCTGGCACTCAGACAGATGCTGAAGGATCACGGTCTGTACACAGAGATAGAGAAGGACTATATAAATTACGCTCTTCACTTCAGCCTGTGGAACTACAACACGCTGGCGGAGCCGACAAAGACAAAGCTCAGAGAGAAGCTTCTCGGCGAATGGTATGACGAGCTTGGAATATCCGCAAGACCTGAGGAATATTTTTATAATGAGTACGAGTATGGCCAGTACAAGGACATGTTAAATTTTACTGTTGAAAAACAGTGATATATATGAGTATAATAGGAACAAATTTTTGATGGAGGTAAATTCGATGTTCAGTTTTGACGAGATAACAAAGGTAGATCCAGAAGTAGCGGCAGCAATGACAGACGAGTTCAACAGACAGAATAACAATCTGGAGCTCATAGCTTCCGAGAATATCGTATCAAAGGCGGTTATGGCAGCCATGGGCAGCCATCTCACCAACAAGTATGCAGAGGGATATCCTGGTAAGAGATATTACGGTGGATGTCAGTATGTGGATGTTGTTGAGGACCTTGCGAGAGAGAGAGCCAAGGAGCTGTTTGGCTGTGAGTATGTGAATGTACAGCCACACTCAGGAGCACAGGCAAACATGGCAGTATTCTTCGCAATACTTAATCCTGGCGATACATTTATGGGAATGAATCTTGATCACGGCGGACATCTCACCCACGGTTCACCGGTCAACATGTCTGGAAAGTATTTCCACTGCGTGCCATACGGTGTAAACGATGACGGATTTATAGATTATGACAGAGTTCTCGAGATCGCAAAGGAGTGCAAGCCAAAGCTTATCGTAGCAGGAGCTTCAGCATATGCCAGAGCTATTGATTTCAAGAGATTCAGAGAGATCGCTGATGAGGTTGGAGCATATCTCATGGTAGATATGGCACACATCGCCGGACTTGTGGCAGCAGGACTTCACATGAGCCCAATCCCATATGCCCATGTGACAACAACCACAACGCACAAGACTCTCCGCGGACCTCGTGGTGGTATGATCATGTGCAGCAACGAGATAAATGAGAAGTTTAATTTCAACAAGGCCGTATTCCCTGGAATCCAGGGCGGTCCTCTCATGCATGTGATAGCCGGTAAGGCAGTATGCTTCAAGGAGGCTCTTACACCTGAGTTCAAGGCATATCAGGAGCAGGTTGTCAAGAATGCGGCAGCACTTGCAAAGGCACTCATGGCAAGAGGCTTTGATATTGTATCAGGCGGAACAGACAATCATCTGATGCTCATGGATCTCAAAAGACTTGGACTTACAGGTAAGGAAGTTGAGAAGCTTCTTGACGAGGTTCATATCACAGCAAACAAGAACACTGTTCCAAACGACCCTAAGTCACCATTTGTAACAAGTGGAATAAGACTTGGTACACCAGCCGTTACCACAAGAGGTGCAAATGAGGCTGACATGGAGATCATAGCAGACGCCATAAAGGCAGCAGTCCTTGACAATGATAAGGCAAAGGCTGAGCAGCTTGTAAAGAGTATTGTAGAGAAGTATCCACTGTATGCATAATCGATAAGAAATATTGATGCATTGCAGTACGTCAGGCATATAAGATAAGAACAAGAGCGGCACGGAAGTTTCCGTGCCGCTTTTTGAGAACATGAACATGAAAAGTAACAGTAAAGTTAAGAAAAAATTACTCATAGCAGCCGTGGCTGTTCTGGCTATAGTTGTGGCGGTGATCCTGGTATGTGCGGCATATCTTCATGCGGGCAGAAGCTCCCTCAGAGGACAAAGATCCAGGGATGCTGAAATGCTGTATGAAGGTCACAGCTACATGTATGATGAAGACAACATTAATATACTGTGTATCGGTGTGGATGCCAGAGGAGAGGCTGACACCGTGGGACAGGGGGATGCCCTGATACTTGTCACACTCAATGTCAGGGACAAGACGATAAGATGCCTGAATATCAACAGGGATACTCTGGCACCTGTCAAGGTATTTGGTGTTGCGGGCAAATATATCACGACCCAGAATCTTCAGGCAGCACTGGCATTTTCATATGGCAGTGATGTGGCTGACGGTGCGGAACTCACGGAATATACGGTATCAGAACTGCTTGACGGACTTCCGATACATGCATATGTGACGCTTGACTTTGATGGGATCAGCAAGATGAACGAGCTTGTCGGAGGAGTGACGGTGAAAGCCATGGAGGATCTGGACAGAGCAGATATACGCCAGGGCGAGACAGTGACACTGTCGGGGGAGCAGGCGGTATATTATGTGACGGAGCGCAACAGTGCCTCGGAGGATATAGGAACAAATGCCGCCCGTATGGACAGGCAGAAGCAGTACATGTGTGCATGGTGCGGCCTGCTAAAGGAAAAGCTTAAGAGAAATCCCCTGAAGATATGGGATATGTATGAACAGATGTCGGGATATATATCAACAGACATATCCAGAACCGGGATGCTGTATCTGGCGTGGAAATTTGCCGGGGCGGAGTTTACTGATGACGGAATGTATGAGTTCCCGGGTTCATATGAGAGAGAGAATTATTATGATGAATATATTGTTGACGATGCGGCGTTAAAGGAGCAGCTTGTCGAAATGTTCTACAGAGAAGTGGAGTAATGCCTGTATGCAGAACGATGATAGACAGGAAGAATTAGAAAGAAAAATTGCAGAGGCGGTGGCGCTCGCGCAATCCGTTGTCGAGGACAATGAGCGGGAAAGTCACGCAGAAAATGGAAATACCGACAGCCCTGAGATAGAGGCAGTGATGACCGAACCGGGAGGAGAGCGTAAGAAGCTCTTATGGAAGGTGGTCTTGGGGGTATCATCGGTGGTTTTGCTGGTGTGCATCTGCCTGATCGTGAGATATGCGTTTGCACATAACCGGAGCAACCGTGCAAACCGGGCACTCAGGGAGTATGTGGATTATGGAACAGATGGAGCTACGGAGAGCGATGCCTCGTCCAAGCAGGATGCAGGAATTGATGATGTGATATTCCCGCATGTGAAGGTGGACTTTGATGAACTTCAGAAAAAGAATCAGGATATATGTGCGTGGATATACATACCTGGAACAGATGTCGATTATGCGGTATTGCAGGGCAGTGACAACAGCTATTATCTGAGCCATGATGCATATGGGGAGTACAGCCCTGATGGAGCAATCTTCATAGACTCTGCAAATTCCAGAGAATTTTCGGATTTTGATACGGTCATGTATGGACACAACATGTCCAGTGGAACTATGTTCAAGACTCTGCACAATTATGAGGATGAGGAATTCCTCAGAAACAACAGGAATGTGTATGTATACACACCAAACAGTACGCTGTGTTATACGGTGTTTGCTGCATACAGGACAAATGACAGACATATATTCACATACAATGATTTCTCTGACAAAAAAGGCAGACGGTCGTACATAGATGGAATATTTGACGAGAATTTTGATACTGGGGTTGTGCAAAATGACCAAAAAATAGATGTTGACAGCAGACTGCTGACTCTTTCTACATGTTGTGGAATGGATGGAAAAAGATGGATCGTGCAGTCGGTACTCACAGGGGAAATAGAAGCGGATGCCAGATAAAAAAGGGAGTTTTGCACAATTGACGCTCTCTTTTTATGATGGTATACTTTGGAACAAAATATGATGTCAGGAGAAGGACATCAGGGAGACAAGGAGTGAAAGATATGACAACAAGATTGGGGAAGGCAGCTTCATTTAAGAGAAAAGCGGCAGCCTGGCTTGCAGCGGTAGCGATAACATTAGGCTGCGGAACAACAGCATTTGCGAATAACAGCCCGGAGAATGATTATGAGACAGATTCGACACACATTCTCATATCCGAGGCGGATACAACTATAGCGGATATTGACAATCTCATGCTTGGAGATGCACCATCGGAGGTGCTTGGAGATAAATCACTGGATGGATATTCAACTCTTGCAGTGTTCTCAGTTACAGCGGTGAATGATTATGATTATTCTGAGATAGAGACGACAAAGATAAGAGGAGCAGCCATCACCAGTGATATGACAGTTCAGGTGAGATTTCTTCCGGATGACGGAGACTGGACCAAGATTCCATTCAGCGTAGAGAGCGGAGTTCTTCTGGCAGAATTCCCATCGGATGGACAGCTTGCAGTGTTTGTCAAGGATGACATAGATATACCGGATGATGATGATCCTCAGACTGCGGGTGTATCACAGGCAGGAAAGGCACCACAGACAGGAGACAGACTTCCAATATACATATTTACCGGAATCGTAGCGGCGGCACTTGTGGTTGTATCAGTGAGAAAGATAAGAAAATAATATATAGTGTATATAAAAAAAGAACTTTTGCATATATATGTGCAAAAGTTCTTTTTTATGTTTAGAAAGTCAAGTGATTATTTCATAAAGCACATTGAATAACATATTGATTTTTGGTAAAATTGTATATAAATGGGGTTTCCAGACACTTATACTGGTTATTCCGCAAATGTACATATCAAGAAAGGCAGGGAGTAATTTATGAGAAGAAGTTATGGCAGACGAATGATCGCATTTCTCATGGCATTCATTATGGCATTGTCCGTATTGTTCCAGAGTGATATTGCGATCGGAGGGATTGCGCAGGTGCTGGCGGCACAGTCACAGAATGTGGCGACGGCCAGTGATGCGGAGAAGCAGAGTGATGTGGGGGATTCTGTTGCCACGCTGGCGGCGGATGATGCCATAGATCTGAATGCGGACGGATATTATTGTTATACAACGGTGACATCCGGTAAGACGTATTCGGGAAAACCATGGACGCTCACTTCGTCAGAGCTGGTGGTAAAGAAGATTGGAGATACGACCAACGACACGAAGCTGTCGTCAGATTATTATACTGTAGAATACAGTAACAATGTTAATGTTGGTACGGCAACAGTTACAGTCAGAGGTAATGCAGACATGAACTGTAGCGGTACTCTTACATGTACCTTTACTATAAAGGCAAAGAGTATAACTTCGACTGCACTTTTCTATATAGATGGAAAAGAGAAAGCGAACCAGCATAAAAATTGCAAAAATAAAATTTACACATATCAGGCTGGTGGTGTATGGCCGCAGATATATGTAAAGACAGCGAATACATCATCAGGATATTTCCTTACAGAAGGAACTGACTATGTTGTCGATTATTATAACAACGACGAGGAGTCAGAGGTAGTGGAGGATCCTCTTGGGGACGGCCCTAGAGTTGTAGTGTCCGCTGCAAAGAACAGCAATTATAAGATCGGTAGCGACGGAGAGTATTACATATACTACGGAATCAGCGCTGCAAACCTCAGTGATCAGGAGATATCACTGGAGGGTGATACATTTGTATATACAGGAAAACCTATAAAGCCGGCTGTTAAGATACTGGACAAGACCAACAACAAGTATCTGCACAGCATAGACGAGTGGGGTACAAATGACTATGAGTACAAGGTTGAGTATACCAACAATACAGATGTTGGAACGGCGACTGTCACAATAACAGGAGCACCTACCAGATTCAAGGGAACTGTAACCAAGACTTTCCAGATCGTGGATCAGGGAACTGAGGTATACAGCATAGCAGACGCTGACGTTACGGTGGATGACGACCTTGTATATGACGGAACTGCCAAGACTCCAAGTCCGGTGGTTAAGTATAAGGGCACGACACTTGTCGAGGGCAAGGATTATAAGGTGTCATACTACACCAACAATACAAATGCATCCACATCCACATCTAAGCCATCACTGACTATATCAGGACTTGGTTCATATGTGGGTTCAAAGACGGTGAACTTCACCATCAAGCCTAGGAGCACGGAAAATCTCTCCGTAACATTTGATGATGCAGTGTTCAACACCGCAAACAACATAACGATACAGGTTTCTCCACAGAATATTTCTGTCAAGGATAAGGAACTTGGAACTACACTTAAGTTATCCCAGGATTTCTCATATGACTTCAGTGAGTATTGGAATGCCAAGGATTACAATGTAGGAACACATAAGTTTAATATAGTAGGTATTGGAAATTACACTGGAACTGTTCCATGTGAGTTCCAGATTGTTGCAGCGGATATATCCAAAGCTGTAATAACTGCCGATGACGCCGAGTACACAGGTTCTGAGGTGACCACAACCCTGTCAAAGGTCACATTCAGCAATACGGATCTTGTGGAGGGCGTTGACTACGAGATATCAGGTTATGAGAACAACGTGGAGATCGGAAATTCAGCCAGAGTCATGATCAAGGGTCTCGGCAATTTCCAGGGAACATGTGTAGGTACATTTGCGATAAAGACATCTAAGATCAGCATGAATGATGTGGAATTTTCTACGATATCATCGATGAAATATACCGGAGCACAGTTGAAGCCGGATGTGACATTGACATACGACGGCAAGACACTTGTGGAGGGAACCGATTACTCTGTTGCTTACGGCGAGAATATCGTGCCGGGAACCAACAATGGTAAGGTTACATTTACAGGTATGGGAGACTATGCGGGTACTGTGTACAAATCATTTAACATACTTGCAAAGTCATTCTCAGATGCCGATGTAAAGCTGACTGTGAATAAGTCCAGTTATGAATATACCGGAGAGAACATAAAGCCGGATATAACAATTACATACAACGGAATGACATTGGTTGAGGGAGTTAACTACACCTTCCCGTTCAGCTACAAGGAGACCGGAACATGGACAGTCATTGCCATGTCAGCATCGGTATATTATTCCGGTTCAAAGTCATTCCAGATCACTATAGTTGCTCCGTCAGGTGATATGGGCAAACTCACATATGAGGATATACCTGACCAGTATTATAACGGCGGCGAGGTGAAGCCGGAGCTTACCATTAAGAATGGCAGTTATGTTCTGAAGGAGGGAACAGACTTCACAGTCACCGACAGAAAGAACAATGACAAGATAGGAACTTCTACTATTACTATAGAAGGAATGGGCTCATACAGCGGAACTAAGGTTCTTGAGTTCAACATTTTACCTAAGCCTCTTGAGGACTGCGATGTCAAAGATATATCCGACAGCCAGTACACAGGAGAGGCATTAGAGCCGGCAGTCACCATCAAGAATGGCAGTGTTGAGCTGGAGCAGGATGTAGACTATACGGTAGAGTACAGCAATAACACGGATGTGACAGATGAGGCCAAGGTCGTAATAAAGGCTGCAAATGATAATTATACAGGCGAGATCGTCAAGTATTTCAAGATAACACCTGTTTCAATCATTTCATCTTCAAGCGGAATGGGAATAACCCAGGCCGACCAGTCACAGATGTACACAGGTATGGCCATCGAACCGGTGATAAATGTAACCAGATACGTTAATGGTGAAATTATCAAGCTGGAGAGAGACAAGGACTATACTGTTGAGTATGCGAATAATATAGAGGTAACAGGTTCAGGAGAGAAGGCTTCGATCACTGTAACCGGTATAGGAAATTACACAGGACAGAAGGTTATACGTTTCGAGATAGAGAAGAGAGCTGTGTATAACTGTCAGATGGATGCTATAGCGGATCAGTTGTGGACAGGCTCAGCTATAACACCTGAGATCAATATATACAACGGTGAGATCAAGCTTGTTGAGAATGAGGATTACACAGTAGAGTATGCAGACAACACGGATGCCGGAAAAGCGTCAGTGACCATAACAGGCTGTGGTGATCATTACACAGGTCAGATCATCAAATACTTCAATATTACTAAGGAATTTATAGACATAAGCACAAGTGACAAGATCACTTTGACGGGACTTGAGGATCAGTCATACAACTTTGGCATGGCGGTCAGACCAAGCTTTACTCTGAGCTATGACGGCGAGGAGATGACAGCCGGATCAAACGGTGATTATACATATACCTTCAAGGACAACTATGAGGTCGGTACCGCAACACTTGTCATAACAGGTGTGGGCAAGTACAAGGGAACAAAGGAATACACGTTCAAGATCGCCAAGTATGACATATCAGGTGATACACTGATCATATCAGGCGACACATTTGAATATAGCGGTACTGCTATCAAGCCATCACTTGTGGCTGTGAAGGTTGGAACCGTCAACAGAATAACATCATTTGATGATTTCAATGTCACATACGGTGAGAATACAAATGTTGGAAATGGAAGTGTGACCATCACTCCAAAGGCGGACAGCAGCTATACAGGAGAGCTCACACAGAAATTTGTAATATACAAGAAGAGTATTACAGGTGCAACAGTTTCAGCTTCAAGTGTGACATACACAGGTAAGGCACAGACTCCTGCGGTGACAGTTACATGCAAGGACGGAATGGCAGTGCCTTCAGGAAGTTATAGCGTTGAGTATGCCAACAATATCAATGTTGGTACAGCTAAGATCACGGTAACAGCTCTGGAGGATGGCAATTTCGATGGAACCGCTACAGGAAGCTTCGAGATAAAGGCTATAGATATTGCCGGAGCCGATGTGGCTGATATAGCTGACCAGACATACACAGGCTCAGCGATAACACCGGATATAACAGTCAGCTACGATGGCACCGAGCTTGTTGAGGGTGAGGACTATGTTGTATCTTCATATGATAATAATGAGAATGTCAGCACGGCTTCAGCTAAGGCGTCGATAACCATAACTGGTAAGGGCATATACAGCGGAACAAAGAAGATCGAGTTCAATATTGTTCCTGCATCAGTCAGCAAGGCAGTTGTAACAGGCGTTGGGGACAGTGTGGTATACACTGGCGCAGATATAACATTTGCAGGACTGGCAGTTACAGTGTCGGGCAGAAAGCTCACTGCTGCTGACTACACAGTGAAATATACAAATAACAGAAATGCTTCCACAACTGACAGCAAGGCAGAGATACTTATCACAGGTAAGGGCAATTACACCGGTGAGAAGATAGTTCAGTTCGTGATCGAGCAGAAGGATATAGCAGATTGCACAGTTCAGCCGATCAGCGCACAGATCTATACAGGAAAGGCTGTTGAGCCTGAAGTGACTGTCACTGACGGTGCAAACACTCTTGTAAAGGGAACGGATTATACCGTTGCATACAGCAACAATATCAATGTCACAACAACCGAGTCAAAGGCTGTTGCTGATATAAGTGGAACAGGCAACTATAAGGGATCTGTGAAGGCAACATTTGATATTGCCAAGAAGATCGTCAAGATAACAGATGCGGATGTTGCTGATATAGCAGATCAGACATACCACATGGGAGATAAGATAGAGCCGGCTGCAACAGTCACAGTGGATGGCGTGAAGCTTGACGCTGACTGCTATACGGTAACTTATACAAACAATGTGAATGTCGGAACTGCGACAATGACAGTTACAGGTATCACTGTACAGGGATATTCAGGAACTGTCGAGAAGACATTCAAGATACTTCCATTGTCTATTGCAAAGGCAGTGGCATCTAAGACTTATTCAGCGGTGTACACACCGGCTGGAACGACATTTACAGTGGAGAGCTTTGACATCACAGTTGATGGCAAGAAGTACACTGTGACGGACATGTCAGATTTCACTGTAACACAGAAGAACCTGATAAATGTTGGAACAGGAACAATAACAGTTACTGCAAAGGCTGACTGTAATTTTACAGGAAGCTTTGATATCGCAGTGACAATAACTGCAGCGAAGATAGAGGAGAGCTGGGCAAGCCTTGAGCAGACAGAGTTCAGCTATACCGGATCTGAGATAACTCCTGAGCCGGTTGTCAGAAGTGGAAATGTCATTCTCAAGAAGGATGTCGACTATACACTCAGCTACGACAGCAATGTGGAGTGTTCCGATAAGGCAAGCGTGATGGTGACAGGTACAGGTAACTATACAGGAGAGGTAAAGCTTCTCTTTACTATCGGTGCGAAGTCGCTCACGGGAGCAAAGGTAAGTGCTCAGGCACAGAGCTATACAGGTAAGCCGCTCACCACGAAGATCTCAGTCGTACTTGGAGACGAGAAACTTGTGGAGGGCCAGGATTATACAGTAGAGTATGTAGAAGGCGAAGTTACAAATGCAGGAACCGGTAAATTCAAGATCAAAGGTAAGGGCAACTATACCGGAGAGCTTGACGGCACATTTGTCATAAATGCGAGAAGTATAAATGCTGAGGGCATTATGGTTGCAGGTGTGGCAGATAAGACATACACCGGATTTGAGATAACACAGGATATAACAGTTAAGGATGGAGATGCGGTTCTCACAGAGGGAACAGATTACACTATCGACTATGAGAATAATGTCAATGCATCGACCACAGATTCAAAGGCTGCAGTTACAGTCAGAGGTAAGGGTAACTATGACAGCAGTACAACAAGACGTGTAGAATTTACAATTGGACAGAAGGATATAACAGATGCAGAGATGGACGGCGTGGATAGTTCAGTCGTATACACAGGAAAGGCTATTACATTTGATCAGGCTGTGCTCACTGTGGACGGTGTTAAGCTTGTAAATGGTGTGGACTACGAGACTGAATATGTCAACAATCTGAATGTATCTACTGCCAGCAGCAAGGCGAATATCATCTTCAGTGCAAAGGGTAATTATACAGGAAAAGCAAGCTGGACATTCACTATCACAGCAAAGAGCATAGAGGATTGTACAGTCAGCGATATTCCGGGACAGACCCACACAGGAAAGGCACTTACACCTGACATAACAGTCAAGGATGGCAGCAGAACTCTTGTGAAGGGCACGGATTATGATGTCGTATACAGCGACAATATTGAGGTGTCAACAGCAGACAAGCCGGCAAAGGCGGTTGTCACAGGAAAGGGCAACTACACCGGATCTGTACAGAAGACATTTATGATAGCAGAGAGAGTTATAGATATAACACCTGCGGTCATCTCGATAACAGACAAGGGACCATTTGTATATAACTATGGCAAGCAGATCACACCGGCTATATCAGTTACACTGGATGGAGAGGTGCTTCCAGAGGATGCGTATACAGTAAGCTATCAGAGCAATGTGAATGCCGGAAAGGCATACATAATCGTGACAGGAGCCGGAGAGTATCATGGAGTCGTAGAGACATCATTTACTATCGAACAGCTCGATGTGACAGGAGGAGTACTTGAGCTTGAGAAGGATGCTTACGGATATACCGGAAGCGAGATCAAGCCTGTAGTGACAGGAATCACTCTGGCTGGCGGCAGCATAGAGCCTGGCACAGATTTTGACGTGACATACAGCAACAATATAAATGTAGGCAGTGGAGAGATAGCTCTCACAGCCAGAAGCAGTTCAAACTATAAGGGAACAGTTACAGGCAAGTTTGCGATCACTGCGGCAGACATCACAGATGCCCAGCTCACGGTTGCCGATCAGACATACACAGGTGCTGCACTCAAGCCGGCAGTGACAGTATATCTGGGACAGACAAAGCTTATAGAGGGAACAGATTACACAGTGGGATATGCTGACAATACCGATGCCGGAACAGCAACGGTTACTGTGAAGGGTATGGGCAACTATGCCGGAACAGTTAAGACGACCTTCAAGATTGCAGCAAGATCCATAAGTGCAGCAAAGATAACTGTTGCAGATCAGGTGTATACTGGAGCTCCGCTTACACCGGAGATAACAGTTACATTAGGTGGAAAGCAGATCGCAGACACCGAGTATGATGTTGACTACAGTGGAAATACCGATAAGGGTACAGCCACAGTGACGATAACAGGTAAGCACAATTACACAGGAACAGCATCAGAGACATTCACTATATCCGCAATGGATATAAGCAAGTGCGTGGTCTCACCTATAGCGTCTGTTGTATACGATGGAACAGCCCACAGTCCAAAGGTTACAGTCAAGAACGGAGAGATAGTTCTGACAGAGGGCAGTGATTATGACGTCACATACAGCGACAATGTAAGTGTTACAACAGACTCAAGAAAGGCAAAGGCAACTATCACAGGCCGTGGAAATTACACAGGTCAGTGTGTGGCTGAGTTTGAGATAACAAAGGCAGACTTTGCAGATGCAGTCATAACAGGAATACCTGAGAGTGTAGAGTATACCGGTGAGAGCATAGTCCTCACAGGATATGAGCTCACACTTGGAGATACAAAACTTGTAGAGAATCAGGATTACGTTGTTGAGTACACTGATAATAAGGAGATCGGAACAGCGACTGTCAGATTCATCGGAGCAGGCAATTACAGCGGTGAGAAGACTGCAGCCTTCAAGATAACAAAGGCAGATATAGCAAATTGCGACATCAGCCCGATCCAGGGACAGACCTGGACAGGTAAGGCCATAGAGCCGGCGCTCACCATAAAGAATGGCAGCGTTACTCTGAAGGTCGGAACAGATTATGAAGTTACATACAGCAACAATATAGACGAGACGAACGAGGCGAAGGCAGAGATCACCGGTATTGGCAACTATACGGGAACTGCAGTTATCTACTTCTCGATAACAAGAAGCGTTGTGGATATAAGCGGTGCTACAGTGTCGGCTATACCGGCGCAGACATATGCTTTTGGCAAGGCTGTAACTCCTTCAGTCACTGTTATGTATAACGGAATTACACTGAAAGAGAATACAGATTACACCTTAACATATGAGAACAATATAAATGCCGGAACAGCATATGTGATCATAACCGGAACAAAGTATTACTCCAAGACAAAGAGAGTAAGCTTCACCATCAACCCTGCGGACATATCAGCAGGCCGTGTGGTTATAGATCAGGAAAGCTTTGTGTACACAGGAAAGAGCCAGAAGCCTGAGGTTACAGGCATAGAGCTTGGAGATGTGATGATAACTGATATGGACAGCTTCGACATAAGCTTTGGCAGCAATGTCAATGTAGGAATAGCGTCCATCAGCGTATCAGCAAAGAGCAACACCAACTACAAGGGCAGCGTGACAGGTGAGTTTGCCATAACAGAGGCAGATCTGTCAGGCGCAGCAGTTGAGGTAGACGATGCGGTATATCAGGGAACACCTCTTACCCCGGCTGTCAGGGTAACGCTTGGTACAGTGGTTCTGACAGAGGGCAGAGATTACACTCTGAGCTACAGCAGTAACACAAACGTAGGCAAGGGTACTGCAAAGATCACAGGAAGTGGCAATTATAAGGGAACCGTCAGTGCAGAGTTTGCTATAACAGAGAGAACGATCACTGATGCCGATGTGGAAGTCGCAGATCAGATCTACACAGGTAAGGAGCTCGCTCCTGATGTGGAAGTAACACTTGGAGACAAGCTTCTGACAAACGGTGTGGATTACACAGTTACCTATGAGAAGAACGTCAATGTCGGCACGGCAAACGTTATAGTAAAGGGAACCGGCAATTATAAAGACACTATCACAAAGACCTTCAGAATAGCTGCAGCAGACATATCAAGTGCAGTTGTGTCTAAGATCAGTGATCAGACATATACCGGAAGTCCTATCACTCCGGCAGTGACAGTAAGCATGGCCGATGGAACAACACTGAAAGCCGGTGTTGACTATGAGGCTGAATACACAGGAAACACAGATGTTACGACAAAGGATGCATCTGCACAGGTAGTTATCACAGGAAAGGGCAACTATACAGGAATCCTCAGAACAACATTTGCGATAGTACCTAAGTCACTCACAGGTGTCACCATCAGCGGATACAGTGAGTCTGTGGCTTACACAGGTGCTGATGTGACATTTGCAGATATTATAGTTGCCGATGGAAGCGAGATCCTCACAGAGGGAACTGATTACAGGATCACATACACAGGCAACAAGGCAGTCACAACAGAGGATGGTACATACTTTACAGTAACAGGTACAGGCAATTACACCGGAAGCAAGGATGTACACTTTGTGATTACGGCAAAGGATCTCAGGGAATGTGATGTCGAGGAGATTGAAAGCCAGATATACACAGGAAAGGCCATAGAGCCGGAAGTAACGATAAGAAATGGTAATGTTCTTCTTGTGAGCGACGTTGACTATGATGTCACATATGAGTCGAATATAAATGAGACTACAGAGACAACAAAGGCTAAGGCTATAATCACAGGAAAGGGCAACTACACAGGAAAGGTAACGAAGGAATTCGTTATAGGAAGAGTATTTACAGATATATCAAAGGCTGAGATAGAGGCTATTCCGGATCAGACATATACGTTCGGACAGGCAATAACCCCTGAAGTCAAGGTAAGCTTTGGAGGAAAGGCACTCACACTTAACACCGACTATACAGTGACTTATACCGATAATATTGATGCGGGAACTGCAACTGTAAAGATCATAGGTACAGGTGATTACAACAAGTCAGTTACAAAGACATTTGTCATAAAGCCGGCAGATATATCAAAGGCGTCAGTAGTTCTCAGGGGAACATCATTCACCTACACAGGTGAGGCGATTACACCTGCAGTGACAAGACTTAGCGTTCCTAATGGTGGTGTGACAGAGAGTATCACAGATCTCTCTTCATTCGCTGTGGAATACAGTGACAATACAGATGCTGGGACGGCAAAGGTTACTGTAAGTGCAGGAAAGGATACGAACTACACCGGAACTGCATCAACCACATTTACTATCACAAGAAAGAGCATAAGCGGTGCGGTCGTGAGCGTGGCAGATGCTGAGTACACCGGATCAGAGGTTATACCGGATGTAAAGGTAACTCTGGGAGATAAGGTGCTGACAGCAGGCGTGGATTACACGGTATCGGCTGAAAACAATGTAGAGGCAGGAGAGGACGCTCTGTTAAAGATCACCGGATGCGGTAATTATGAGGGCGTACTGAGCCAGACATTTGAGATCAGTGCAAAGAGCATAGACGGCGGAAAGTGCAGCATACCGGCTCAGGTATATATAGGATCTGCGCTGACACCTGATGTAGTTCTTGAGGTTGGAGGCAAGACTCTGACCAAGGGTGAGGACTACACAGTTACATACGCAGACAACATAGATGTCACAACGGCTGAGAAGAAGGCATCAGCGATCATCAAGGCCATGGGCAACTACACAGGAAAGCTCACAGTTTACTTTGACATCACGGCAAAGACTCTTACAGCAGCCGATGTTGACAGCATTGATGCTCAGGAATACACCGGCGAGGCGATAGAGCCAGTTGTGGTCGTAAGAAACGGAGACACAGTTCTTGTTGCGGGAAGAGATTACGATGTAACATACAGCAACAATACAGACAAGACTACAGAGGCGAGAGCAGTAGTCAAAGGTAAGGGTAACTATCAGGGAACCGTTACAAAGCTGTTTGAGATATGCGGAGCAAGCATAGCACCGGCGGTTGTGACAGGAATACCTGAGAGTGCAGAATATACAGGTGACAGCATAACCTTTAAGGACATAACAGTTGTGATGAATGGAAAGACACTTGTATATGGAACAGATTACACAGTAAGTTATGAGAACAATGTCAATGCAACCACTGAGGACAGCATGGCATACGTTATCATAAAGGGTAACGACAACTACGGTGGACAGATAAGAACAGCCTTCAGCATAACCCCAAGAAGTCTTGAGAAGTGCAAGGTCGATGCCATCGGAGGACAGACATATACAGGCAGGGAGATCACCCCTGAGGTTACAGTAAGAGATGGATCAAAGGTACTCGAAAATGGAAGAGACTACACGGTATCTTACAGTGACAATATCGAGGTGGGCAAGAATGCCAAGGCAGTTATAGAAGGTAAGGGCAACTACACCGGACAGCTTACAGCAGAGTTTACCATCGCAAAGGAAGTGCTCGACATTTCAAATGCGGTGATAAGTGATATCGCAGATCAGTATTACAACTTCGGTGAGGAGCTCACACCTGCACTCAGTGTAAATCTTGGAGGAAGAAAGCTTACAGAGAATGTTGATTACAGCGTAACCTACACTGATAACATTGAGGCCGGTACGGCTACAGCTACAGTGAAGGGAATCGACCAGAATAAGGGCGAGGTAAGTAAGACATTCAAGATCCTTCCTATAGATATAACACCTGCAGAGATCGCACTTGTGAAGGATTCATATGGTTTCACAGGAGATGCGGTAACAGCAGATGTAGAATCGATAACAGTCACAAGAAATGGAGTTAAGAAGGTACTCACAGATCTCGCAGGATTTGAGATCACATGTACAGACAATGTAAATGTCGGTACGGCTACAGTTAAGATCGCCGCAGGCGAAGGCCAGAGCTATACAGGAAGCACAAGCACATCCTTCAGGATCGTTGCAGCTTCAATAGAGCAGGCAGAGGTCAGCGTTGACAGTGCAGTATATACGGGAAGCGCAATCACTCCTGTATGCAGAGTAGTTCTCGGAGGAAAGACTCTTGCAGAGGGCGTTGACTACAAGGTAACAGTTTCAGGCAATGTGAATGTTACTGACAATGCACTGGTTACTATAGAGGGAACCGGAAATTACACCGGAAAGCTCTCACAGAAGTTCAGCATAACTCCTAAGAGGATATCACAGGCTGAGGTAAAGGCCGATGATGCTGAATACACAGGAAGCGCAGTTACGACAACAGTCAGTGTAGTCCTTGATGGAAAGACTCTTGTTCAGGGAACTGACTATAAGCTCAGCTACAGCGACAATGTAAATGTCACATCTGACACAGCAAAGGCTGTTGTGACAGTGACAGGAACAGGCAACTACACAGGAACAGTCCAGGGAGAGTTCTCTATAACTCCTATGGATATATCAAAGCTTGACATACCGGAGATACCAGATCAGACATACGGCGGTCAGGCAGTAAAACCTGAACTGAGAATTGTAAATGGCAACAATGTCCTCTCAGAGGGCACTGATTACACAGTGGCATACGAGAACAACGATTCGGTTACAGACAAGGCCAGCGCTATTATCTCAGGTAGAGGAAGCTACAAGGGATCAGTGACCAGAACATTTGCTATAAAGGCATACAGCATAGATAATGCAGAGATAAGTGGAATCCAGGATGCGGTAGTATTTACAGGAGATGCCATTGAATTTGCAGATATAGCAGTTGTAGTAAACGGCAGGACACTTGTGAACGGTACGGACTACACAGTAAGCTACGAGAACAACCTGAACGTTACAGATGAGAAGAATCCTGCATATGTGATCATAAAGGGCACAGGAAACTACGGCGGACAGGTTAGAACAGCATTTGCCATAACAGCTAAGAATATCGGCAGATGCAGCATTGATCCGATTGGCGGACAGATATACACAGGTAAGGCGGTTGAGCCTGAGATCACAGTCAGAGATGGCGCAAGGATACTGGAGACCGGAAAGGATTATGACATTACTTACAGCAACAACACAGATGTGACAGACAGTGCTGAGGTCACCATAACAGGTAAGGGCAACTACAGAGGCAGCAACAGTGCGGTATTCACCATCGCACAGGAGGTTGTGGATATATCAAAGGCTGTAATGAGCAAGGTCGATGACCAGTATTACAACTTTGGAAATGCCATAAGACCAGAGGTTACACTTACATATGGCGGCAAGACATTGACACAGGATGTGGACTACGAGCTTGTATACATCGACAATATCAATGAAGGTACGGCGACGATACAGGCAAATGGTATCAACAAGAACACAGGCTCGGTGAGCACAACATTTGCCATAAAGCCAGTAGATATAACAACTGCTGAGGTTGTACTTGAGAATGACTCATTTGAGTACACGGGATCAGAAATCAGACCTGCAGTTAAGATGATAACAGTAAGCAGGGATGGCAAGGCGACGGCAGTGACATCTATGACAGCATTTGATGTGACATACACGGACAATACAAATGTCGGAACTGCTGGTGCGGTTATAAAGGCAGCAAAGGGAAGCGGATTTACAGGATCTGTGACAAAGAAGTTTGAGATCACAGAGGTGGATATCGCACAGGCTGTAGTTGATGTGGAAGACCATGTGTACACAGGAAGTGCAGTAAAGCCTGCATATACAGTGACACTTGATGGCAAGAAACTCACTGCGGGAACAGATTTTAATGTGGTGTTCAGCAACAATGTAAATGTTGGAACAGCAGCCATCCTCACAGTGACCGGTACAGGAAACTACAAGGGAACAGTTGTCGCATACTTTGCGATAACTGCAAAGGATCTGAGCAAGGCAGATGTGAATGTCCAGCCATCAGTTTACACTGGAAAGCCACTTACACCGGCTGTGACAGTAACTCTCGATGATGAGATATTAAATGCAGACATTGATTATGTTGTTTCTTACAGCAACAATGTAAACGCTACGACAGCAAAGTCAAAGGCGACTGTGACCGTCAAGGGAACAGGAAACTATCAGGGCACTGTGACTGCAACATTCGACATTGAGCCAAAGGCGATCGATGAGGCGAAGATCAATGATATACCGGATCAGATGTACAGCGGCAGTGAGATCAGACCGGATGCAAAGGTGACACTCGATGGAGTACAGCTTGTTGCAGGAACGGACTACACTGTGACATATGAGAACAACATAGAGGTTTCAGATTCAGCCAAGCTTATCGTAACCGGTAAGGGCAATTACAAGGGAACTGTAGAGAAGAACTTCAGTATAAAGAGTCTCACTCTTGAGGACGCAGAGGTATCAGGTATACCAGCCGGCACAGAATACACAGGAAAGGCCATAACATTTGGCGAGGTCGTTGTGACACTGGGCGGAAAGAAACTGTCCGAGGATGAGGATTACACAGTAGAGTATAAGAACAATGTAAACGTGACAGACAGTGCGGAGGTTGTGATAACAGGTATCGGCAATTACAGCGGAGAGCTGAGCAGAACATTCAAGATCACAGCTAAGGACATAAGCAAGTGTAGCGTCGATGCGATTGGCGGGCAGGTATACACAGGAAAGGCTGTAACACCTAAGGTCACAGTGAGAGACGGAACACAGGTTCTCGTGTCTGGAACAGATTACAAGACAGAGTACAGCAACAACATAAATGAGACAACGGCCAGCTCGAAGGCAGAGATCAAGATCACAGGATCTGGTAACTACACAGGAAGCATAACAGTGAACTTCACGATATCTAAGAATCTTGTGGATATATCCAAGGCTGTGATAAGCAAGATCAGTGATCAGCTTTACAACTTAGGCCAGCCGCTCACACCGGATGTGACAGTTACATTTGGTGGAAAGACACTTGTATACGGCGAGGATTACGCACTCGTATATGTGGACAACATCGATGAGGGTGTGGCAACCGTAACAGTTAGAGGTATCAAGTCAAATACCGGATCTTTATCGGCTAAGTTTAACATCAATCCGGTCGATATAAGTGATGGACAGATAGCTCTTGATGCATCCGAGTATATGTATACAGGAACAGCAGTAAAACCGGTGATCAATTCATTTACAGTGAAGAGATCTGGAAAGACAGTGACAGTTACTGATTTTGACAACCTTGAGATCAGCTACTCGTCAAATACAAATGTTGGAACAGGTAAGGTTACTATAAAGGCACTTGAGGGTGAAGGCTTCACAGGAAGTGTCAGCAAGACATTTGCAATAGTAGGCGCTTCAGTCGACAATGCTTCAGTAAAGGTTGGAAACGGAGTTTATACGGGTGAAGCTGTAACTCCGGATCACACAGTTACACTCGGAGGCAGGACACTTGTTGAGGGACGCGACTACAGAGCAGACTACAGCAACAATGTGAACGTGACAGACAGTGCAGTGCTCACCATCACAGGTATGGGTAACTACAGTGGAAGCACCACAGCAAGATTTAAGATAAGTGCCAGAAATCTTGCAGATGCAGACATTACGGTGGCATCGGCAAGATACACAGGAGATCCACTTACACCTGCAGTTACAGTTTCACTTGGCGGAACAGCTCTTGTGGAGGACAGAGACTTTACAGTTTCATACAGTGACAATGTGAATGTCACAACAGACACAGATAAGGCAGGCGTTACCATCACAGGTATAGGCAACTACACTGGAACGGCGGTTGAGAAATTCGATATCGCAGCCAGAGACATATCTCTTGCAGAGATAAAGGACATCGACAGACAGAATTATACCGGTAATGCGGTTACACCAAAGCTCACGGTTGTTGACGGACAGAGAGAGCTTGTGGCAGGCAGGGATTACACCGTAAGCTACAAGAACAATGTCGAGGTGACAACGGCAGCAGTTGCGGTGATAACAGGAAAGGGCAATTATTCAGGAGCTGCCAGCAAGCTGTTTGCTATTGGCGGTGCTGATATTGCAGATGCAGATATAACAGGTATAAAAGACAGCGTAACCTACACAGGAAAGGCAATAACATTTGCCGGACTTAAGGTAACATACGGCGACGATGTACTTGTGGCAGGAAGAGACTACACTGTATCATACAGTGGAAATAAGAACGTGACGGACAAGGCAAGTGTTACCATCACAGGTATTGGCAACTACACAGGAAGTGTTAACAGATACTTTGCTATAACAAGAAGAAATCTTGCAGACTGTCATGTGAGCGAGATCGAGGGTCAGATTTACACAGGCAAGAAGATAGAGCCGGAGCTCACAATTACATATGGAGATCTGGTGCTTGTAGAGGGTGTTGACTACGAGATCGAGTACAGCAATAATATTGAGCCTACAGCAGGCGGACAGCCGGCAAAGGCAATAGTAACAGGTAAGAGAAGCTACACAGGAACTGTGGAGAGAGAATTTACCATTACAAAGGATCCTGTAAATATAAGCGGAGCCAAGATCAGTGCAATACCTGATCAGGAGTTTGCAAAGAAGAATATCACACCTGCGGTAAATGTTACATACGGTGGCAAGACGCTTGTACAGGGAACTGATTACAAGGTTTCATACATCAATAACTATAATGTTGGAACTGCCACAGTGACGATCACAGGATATGGAGACTACGTAAGTTCTAAGACGGCAACTTTCGAGATCGTCAAGAGAGACGTAACAGGTTATGTAGCAGAGCTTTCAAAGAGCAGCATGACATACACCGGAAAGGCACTCACTCCATCAGTTACAGCTATTAACAGCAGTGACGGAGCATTTGTGCTTGACGATGAAGATATCGCGGGCTTCATAGTGAGATATGCTTCAAATGTAAACGTTGGAACAGCAACGGTTACAGCTACAGCAGGAAGCCGGTCTAACTACACAGGAAGTGTGACAGCAACATTTGCCATAACAGCGGCATCAATCGATAATGCAGTAGTTGTGGCAGAGGATACGGAATACACAGGAAAGCCGGTAACTCCAGCCGTTACAGTGACAGTCAACGGTGTTGTGTTATCAGCAGCGGATTACACAGTGGCTTACAGTAACAACACTGAGGTCGGAACCGCAGAGGTAAGCATAACAGGAAAGGGCAACTACACCGGAGAGACAACAGGTACATTTGAGATAACAGCAAGAAGTATCAAGAACTGTACAGTTGAGTGCAGCACATCGATCGAGTACACAGGAAATCAGCTAATACCTGTTGTAAAGGTAAAGAATGGTGATGTGGAGCTGACAGAGGGAGTTGACTACATACTCAGCTTCGATATGAACACAGATGTGACAGGACGCGCAAAGGTGGTTGTGACCGGTAAGGGCAACTACAAGGATTCAGTGACAAGATACTTTGCAATTACAAAGAAGAGTATCGCTGGAGCTGAGATCAAGGGTATTACAGGGAAGGTATTCACAGGTAATGCAATAACACAGGATATTGAAGTTGAACTGGATGGACAGAAACTCAGCCAGGGAACGGACTATACTGTGAAGTACGAGAACAATGTTCATGTAGGAACAGCAGTCATAACAATAACAGGTGCAGGCAACTACACAGATTCTGTAAAGAAGAGCTTTGTGATAAGCAAGGCAGATATAAGCAACACGGCTGTTATAAACGGAATTGAGTCCGAGGTTATATACAAGGGCACAGCATTTAAGTTTGATAATGTCACGATAACATGGGGAACAAATGTGCTGAAGGAAGGCAGAGATTATACGATCACATACCAGAACAACAGCGGAATCACCATGACGAGAACAAGTAAGGCTTCAGTCACTGTGAAGTTCATGGGCGACTACAAGGGAAGCGTTACAAAGCAGTTCAGGATCAAGGCATTTGACATATCAAAGGCAACCGTATCAGCGATAGCAGACAAGACCTACACAGGATCAGCGATCAAGCCGGCGGTTACAGTTAAGATCGGCAGTACAGTGATAAATCCAAAGGAGTACACGGTTGAGTACAGCAACAACGTGAAGCCGGGTGTTGCAAGTGTTACGATCACAGGACTTAACAACTTCTACGGAACAAAGAAGGTTACATTCAACATCCTTCCTGCAAAGGTGAAGAACCTTGCGGCAAGCGGTGAGACAACAACATCACTGAAGCTATCATGGAGCAGCAGTGCATATGCCCAGGGATATGAGGTGTACAGATATGATACAGGTAAGAAGACATATGTGAAGGTTGCAACAGTGACGGGCACAAGCAGAAATATCACAGGTCTGGCAGCGGGAACTGATTATAAGTTTGCGGTATCAGCATATGTGAAGTCGTCAGGCAAGACACTGTATAGCGAGAAGACAGTCATAAATGCAGCAACAAAGCCAGCTAAGGTTTCAGGTATTTCATTCAGCAGCAGGGCAGAGAAGTCGATAGCGCTCAAGTGGAATACAGTTAAGGGAGCTACAGGCTACAAGGTATACAGACTTGTAGCAAAGGACAATTACAAATATCTTGGTTCGACATCAAAGACAGCTTATAATGTAAACGGTCTGACTGGAAGTACAGCTTACACATTCAAGGTAGTTGCATACAAGAAGGTCGGCAGCAAGGAGCTCGTTGGTGAGGATGCTACAGCAAGGATCATGACAACGCCATCGGCAGTCAAGAATCTTAAGATCAGTGCCAGAAGCAATGCATCGATAACGATGAAATGGAGCAAGGTAAACAACGCTGATGGATACATAGTTTACAGATACCGCGGCAACAGAGCAGTCAAGATCAAGACCATCACAAGCAAGTCAAAGGTCGTATTTGTAAGCTCAAAGCTCAGTGCCGGAACAACGTATAAGTACAGAGTTGTGGCATACAAGAAGGATGGAAAGGCGATCGTAGAGAATGCCGGAACATATGTATCAGGATTTACACTTCCTGCAACACCTGTTGTATCAGCGAAGGCCGGAGTCAAGCAGGCGAAAATTGCATGGAAGAGAGCCAAGGGAGCAACAGGTTACATCGTATACATGTCAACATCAAAGCGTGGCACGTATAAGGCTGTTGCAACCATAAGAAAGGCAGGAACTACTTCATACACCAAGAAAGACCTGAAGAAAGGCAAGACATATTACTTCAAGGTTCGTGCATTTAACAAGTCAGGTAAGACAACATATAAGAGTTCATACTCAACAGTAAAGAAGATCGTTGTCAAATAGTGACTGACAGTTAGATAAGGGAAAGCCGGAAATAAAACTATAAAAAGCATCCAACCGGGTGAGCCTGGAAACAGGCTTATCTGGTGGATGCTTTTTTGTTATCTATGAGGCGGAGGAATCTGTCCGCCTGAGAGATGATAAAGTTCTTAAGTGCTTTATATGGAAATATATTCGTTGTATTATTGCCTACATCGGTGCCTATGGAGGTGAATGAGTCGAGATCACTCCGCAGTCTGCTCTGTGAGAAACATAGACATTTTTTTATGGTCATATCAGGTGATGAAACCTTCGGTATGATCGGTGAGAAATCCCTGATAAACAATGGATTTGTCACATTGTAATCACCGTAGAAAAACTGTTCTGAGAAGAAATCCCGGAATGGGATGCACCTTCCCTCCGGCTGCATGCTGAGCTCGTGCATTCGGACATGGTCTATGTCGCGTGTCACACAGGTGGGAGTGTTATCGCCTGCCTCAAACTGAAAATATTGCGGCCAGAATTCCTCCACATAGGCGGCGTCCATCATGAGATGGGCAAGTATGCCAAGGTCGGCAGGTGTCATAGCTTCCACTGGATATTCTGACAATATGTGATCGATGTCCGGATATTTTGTTATGAGATCGTTCTGCCATTCCGGTCTGAAATGTGTCAGGGCTTTGTCCGTAACCGCATCTGGAAGAACGCAGCCCAGCAGGAAATCATTCAGCAGCTCCGGCTGGGATTCCTTTGAAATATGAAGTTTATCTGCGATGTATCTGCCCTCGCACAGGTGTATTATGTATCCCGGCATTGCAGCCCTCCCATATAGAATATATTTGTCAATTTGTAAAAAAGTGTACCCCCGGAGCCCCCGTAATGTCAATAAAGACAATTTCATACAAACAGTTTACTTGACTTATAATTTGTTAGGCGGTAAAGTCATAGATGGATAAATGGGATATCCATATCAGAGTAAAAGGAGAAACGTGTTGAATAACGATTACAACAAAGAACAAAACGACAAGAATGACGACAACAAGAATAATGGCAACAAAGGCAAAAACAGGAATGTCATGGTTCTGCTTGTCATCTCGGTGATATTGACACTGCTGTGCTGGAGAGCATACGACAAGATCACAAATGGAACGAAAAAAGAGATCCCGTACAGCGGATTTGTGGAGATGCTGGATTCGGGAGAGGTGGACAATGCGGAGATATATGCCAAGAAGATCAAATTTACCTCAAAGGAGTCTGATGGAACTCTGGACAAGAACACCTATGTGACTGTGAGGATAAGCGACGATAAGCTGGCAGACCGACTTAAGACGGCCCATGAGAAGTATGCCACAACATATGAGGGAAAAGACGAGAGCGGTTCAGCCATGGTCGGAACGATACTTTCATATGTGGTAATGATAGCTGCATTCTATCTGTTTCTTTCGCTCGTGACAAGGCGGAGCGGAATGATGGGCTTTGGCAAATCTAACGCAAAGGTATATATGGAGAAGAAGACCGGAGTCACATTTGCAGATGTTGCAGGTGAGGACGAGGCAAAGGAATCCCTGACTGAGATGGTCGACTTCCTTCACAACCCTAAGAAGTATATGGCTATAGGTGCAAAGCTTCCAAAGGGAGCACTGCTGGTCGGCCCTCCGGGAACCGGAAAGACACTTCTGGCAAAGGCTGTTGCCGGAGAGGCAAACGTGCCATTTTTCTCCATGTCGGGATCAAGCTTCGTGGAGATGTACGTGGGAGTCGGAGCATCGAGAGTCAGAGACCTGTTCAAACAGGCATCTGAGATGGCTCCTTGTATAATATTCATAGACGAGATAGATGCCATAGGCCAGAGCAGAGACAGCGTGAGGGGCGGTGATTCGGAGAGAGAACAGACACTGAACCAGCTTCTTGCCGAGATGGATGGATTTGACACATCCAAGGGAATAGTGATACTGGCTGCAACCAACAGGCCGGAGACACTTGACAAGGCACTCCTGAGACCGGGAAGATTTGACAGAAGAGTAATAGTTGAGAAGCCGGATCTTCAGGGTAGAATAGACACGCTGAAGGTACACTCCAGAAATGTCAAGATGGATGAGACTGTGGATCTCCGTGAGCTTGCGCTTGCCACAGCAGGTGCGGTTGGAGCAGATCTCGCCAACATAATAAATGAGGCGGCGCTCACTGCGGTCAGATCCGGAAGGAGCATGGTTTCACAGGCTGATCTGATTGGTGCGGTGGAGCTTGTATTTGCAGGAAAAGAGAAGAAGGGCAAGCTGCTCGGCGACCAGGAGAAGAAGGTTGTTGCATATCATGAAGTTGGACATGCTCTTCTGGTTGCTCTCCAGAAGCACACTGAGCCTGTTCAGAGAATTACAATAGTTCCTAGAACGATGGGTTCTCTGGGATATGTATGGCAGGTGCCTGAGGAAGAGAAGTATATGGAGACCAAGGCTGAGCTTGAGGCGAACATTGTGACGACCCTCGGCGGAAGAGCTGCAGAGGAATTGAAATTCGAGTCAGTGACCACCGGCGCGGCAAATGATATAGAGCAGGCGACCAAGACAGTGAGAGCGATGATAACCATGTACGGAATGTCAGACAAGTTCGGACTCATGCAGCTTGAGACTGTTCAGGGAAAATATCTCGACAGAAATGCAGTGCTCCAGTGTTCAGACAAGACTGCTGCAAAGGTCGATGAGGAGATTAGGAATCAGCTCAAGAAGGCATATGATGAGGCCAAGAAGCTTCTCTCAGAGCACATGAATGCGTTGGATGCCATCGCACAGTATCTGATAGAGAAGGAGTCGATAACAGGCCAGGAGTTCATGGAGATATTCAACAGAGTTGAAAATGCTGAACAAAATGTTGAACAGGAATAAAATTAAGACAATAATAAGATCAAAAAAAGAGAAGCCGGGGCTGGCAAAAAGCTCCGGCTTCTCTTTTTTCTATATTTGCTTTAGATTATATCTGCTGAAGATCGTCCAGGGTCTTGCCGTATGCCGGTAAAAACTCACACACGAAGTCGTTTACCTCAGGATAAGTCTCAGCCATCTGTGACACGGAATTCATGATCGTACCCATGGCACTGGAGAACTCGGTATTTCCCGATCCTGTCTCCTCCATGCATTTGATCAGGGCGGACAGCTTGTCAGCCGCTTTGACGAGCTTCCAAAGATATACATCATTCTCGTCGTCGGCATCCTTAAAGAATATCGGTTCATAGGCTGGTCTGAGATCGTCCGGCAGCTTGTCAAGCAGTGTGTGGCATGCGATATCTTCCACATCCTTGAAGGCTGTCTTGATATCATCGTTGTAGTATTTCACTGGGGTCGGCATGTCGCCGGTGATGATCTCCGATGCATCGTGATAGAGACCTATGAGTGCAGCTCTCTCGGCGTTCAGAGTCTTGCCGTAGCGTACATTGCCGATGGTTGCCAGTGCGTGGGCTATCATGCTCACCTCCAGGCAGTGCTCACACAGATTCTCCTCGCGGTTGTTCCTCATGAGTGCCCATCTGTCAATATATTTCATTCGTGATATAAGTGCAAAAAAGTTGTATTCCATCATAAAATCCTCGTTACTTCTGTTTATCGTTGTGGAAAAAGTTATATACCGCAGTGGCTGCAGTCTTGTTCATTCCCTGCGGGATCTCGAGATCAGCAATGCTGGCGGCACGGATCTTGTCTATGTCCTTGAAGTATGCCAGAAGAGCCTTTCTCCTTGCCGGACCGATGCCCTCAATATCGTCCAGAACTGAGTGGATCTGGGATTTGCTTCTGAGACTTCTGTGGTACTCGATTGCAAATCTGTGGGCCTCATCCTGAAGTCTTGTTATCATGTTGAAGGCCTGTGTATTTGCAGGAAAATCTATCTCCTTGTTGTTGTAATAGAGTCCTCTGGTTCTGTGGTGGTCATCCTTTACCATTCCGCATACCGGGATGTTGAGACCAAGCTCGTCAAGAACCTCCAGAGCTATGTTGACCTGACCCCGGCCGCCATCCATCATGAGTACATCAGGGTAGATATTAAACCGCTCGTCTGTGAACCTTCTTGTGAGTACCTCCCTCATGCTTGCGTAGTCATCCGGCCCGTCTATGGTCCTGAGCTTGAACTTTCTGTAGTCATTCTTCTTGGCGCGTCCGTTTTCAAATACCACCATGGATGCCACGGAGTGATAGCCGCTTATATGCGATATATCAAATGCTTCAAGGCGTCTTGCGGATGAAACTCCGATAAGCTGTGCCAGCTCATTTGCCGCACCCTCAGTGCGCTCCTTTTCACGCTTGAGCTTGTCGGCATCCTGGTTCATGACCAGAAAAGCATTGTCCTTTGCCAGCTTGAGAAGCTTCTGCTTGTCTCCCTTCTGGGGAACAATGATGTGTACCTGACTTCCCCGGCGGGCACTCAGATATTCCTCGATGACCTTGTAGTCCTCGATCTGCTGCTCGATAATGATCTCCTTTGGCAGATATGGAGTGGAAGCGTAGTATTGCTTGAGAAAAGACTCCATGATCGTGCTGTAAGCCTCAGCATTTACGCCGCTCATGTGGTAGTGTTCCCTGCCAATCATCTTGCCGGATCTTATGAAGAATATGGATATGACACACTCATTTCCAAGATCGGTGGCCATGGCGATCACATCCCTGTCGTCTGCGCTTGTGTCACCGACTCTCTGGGTGGACTCAATGTGATGGATGCTCTTTATCAGATCCCTGATCTCGGCGGCCTGTTCAAATTCCATATCCTCGGACAGCTCCTTCATCTGCTTTTCGAGATCCCTGATCACATGACCGTGGTTGCCGTTCAGAAAGCTTATGGCATCCTGGACATTTTTGTTGTAATCCTCCTTGGAGATATATCCCTGACAGGGCGCCATGCACTGCTTTATCTGGTGATACAGGCAGGGCCTTTCAATGCCCATATCCCTTGGCAGAACCTTGTTGCAGCTCCTGATGTGATACAGCTTTTTCAGCAGCTCTATGATATCCTTCACCGCTTTGGAATTGGTGTATGGGCCGAAATATTTGGAGTGATCCCGTTTCATCTGATGGCTGTACAGTATGCGCGGGTAATCCTCCTCCACAGTAATGCGGATATAGGGATAACCCTTGTCATCCGTGAGCATGGTGTTGTAATGCGGTCTGTGCTCCTTTATAAGGTTGCACTCTAGAACGAGAGCCTCGATCTCTGAACCGCAGACAATATATTCAAACCATGCAATATGGGATACCATCTTCTGAATCTTCGGGGATTTCTTGTAGCCGGTCTGGAAATACTGATGTACTCTGTTGTACAGATCTATGGCTTTTCCTACATATATAATATGATCCCCCGAATCGTGCATGAGATATACTCCTGGGACATGGGGGAGCTTCTTAAGTTCTTCTTCAAAATCAAACATGTCATTCACCTCAAAAATCTTAGATAAGTATATCACTATACTTACTATCATGTCATTCTTTCATCAGAAAATTTGAAAAATAAAAAAGGATTTTGAGAAAAAACGGAGAATAATAAAAATGTGTGGTAAGAAATATTGATCATGTGATAGGAGAGATTCTATGACGATACGGGAACAGCAGGAAAAAAGGGAGCACGAAGTGCTCAGCAGATATGCGGCGTTCAGTGATCAGTCCACAGGACGTGACAGACCGGAGGAGCAGTGCGACCTCAGAACGGTCTACCAGAGAGACAGGGACAGGATACTCCACTGCAAGGCGTTCAGGAGACTTAAGCATAAGACTCAGGTATTTCTGTCGCCGGGTGATGATCACTACAGGACCAGACTGACCCATACTCTGGAGGTGTCGCAGATAGCAAGGACGATAGCCAGATCACTCAGGCTTAACGAGGATCTGACGGAGGCGATAGCGCTGGGACATGACCTGGGACATACGCCATTTGGACATGTCGGTGAGCGGACACTTGCGGCCTGCGCGGGCAATAATTTCAGCCACAATGTTCAGAGCGTAAGGGTTGTGGAACGTCTTGAGAACCGTGGTGAGGGACTTAATCTCACCTGGGAGGTCCGGGACGGAATGCTAAACCATAAGACATCATGCACTCCGCATACGCTGGAGGGACAGTGTGTGAGACTGGCGGACAAGATAGCGTACGTCAATCATGATATAGATGATGCGATAAGGGGTAACATATTGAAGGAGGAGGATCTTCCGACCAATATCACCGACATTCTCGGGAAGAATACCCGCACCAGACTGAACTGTCTCATACATGATGTGATAAATACGAGTCAGGACAAGGATTATGTCGGTATGTCGGCGGAGATCGGGGATGCTCTGGGGAAGCTGAGAACATACATGTTCAGATATCTCTACACTAACCCGATAGCCAAGAGCGAGGAGCTCAAGGCCGACAAGATGCTGAGGATATTGTATGAATACTTCATTGAGGACGCCAGCAGGCTGACAAATGAATGTGTTGAGATGATATATATGGGAGAGGATCCCAAGACAGTCGTGTGCGACTACATAGCTGGTATGACAGACAATTATGCGATAGAGACATTTAAGAGTATATATATACCGAAGTCCTGGAAGGTCTGAGCATACCTGACAAACAGGAGGAATCGAATTGTATTATTCGGATGACGTGATAAATGAAGTCTTGTCAAGAAATGATATAGTGGATGTTATCGGAAGCTACGCAAGCCTTAAGAAGAAGGGCGCGAATTACGAGGCATGCTGTCCGTTCCATCATGAGAAGACTCCGTCATTTAAGGTCAACAGGGAAAAACAGATGTATCACTGCTTCGGCTGCGGAGTCGGTGGCAACGTGTTTACATTTGTCATGGAATATGAGAACCTCAATTTCCCGGAGGCTGTGGAGAGACTTGCGGAGAGGGCTGGAGTACAGCTCCCTGAGAAGTCCATGAACGCCCAGGAGAGGTCGAGGGAGCAGTATAAGATAACGCTCAGGGAGATGAACAAGACTGCGGCTGCATATTTTCATTATATATTGAAGCACAGCCAGCATGGTGAGAAGGCTTATGAGTATTTTCACGAGACAAGAGGTCTCTCTGATGAGACGATAAATAAATTTGCGCTTGGATATTCAGATATATACAGGGATGATCTGTACAGGTATCTGAAGAGCAAGGGATATACAGATGATCAGATGAAGGGCTCGGGACTTGTTGAGATCAGCGAGAAGGAAGGCGGTGTGGACAAGTTCTGGAACAGAGCCATGATCCCGATACTGGATATAAACGGCAAGGTCATCGCATTTGGCGGACGAGTCATGGGCGATGGAAAACCGAAATATATAAATACCAGTGATACTGCGGTGTTCGACAAGAGCCATACGCTGTTTGCCATGAACATAGCAAGGCGGAGCAGGAGAAAAGGATTTATATGCTGTGAGGGATATATGGATGTCATCTCCATGCATCAGGCAGGATTTGACAATGCCGTGGCATCCCTTGGAACGGCATTTACATTTGGACATGCTGGGATAATAAAGAGATATGCCGATGAGGTTTATCTGGCGTACGACAGTGACGGCGCAGGCGTGGAGGCGACGAAGAAGGTCATAGCAATTCTCCGGGAGGTCGGAGTCGGCGCAAGGGTCATTAATATGAGACCGTACAAGGATCCCGATGAGTTCATACAGAACCTTGGAAGCGAGGCATTTGAGGAGAGGATAAAGAAAGCTGAGAGCGGAATGATGTTCCTTGCAAGGATATATTCTGAGGAATATGACCAGAGCGATCCGGGTGAGCTGACCAAGTTCCAGAACCAGATAGCGAGGGAACTGGCATATATTGAGGACGACCTGGAGAGAAATAATTATGTCGATGCCATAGCGAGGAAATATGTGATCGACAAGGATGCCCTTGCCGCGAAGGTACATGCCTACGGTGTTGCGGGCACGGCAAAGCCGGAGATAGTGGAGCGGGAGACCCGCAGACTCCAGGAACAGCAGGGCTATGAAGAGTTCCCGGGAGACCAGAGCGCGGGAGCTCCGGGAAGACCTGAGACAAAGGATAATAAGACCGCCAAGCTGCTGCTCACATGGCTTGTGAACCGGCCGGAGCTGTTTGCCAGACTTGACGGCGTGGTGAGTGAGGCGGACTTTGAGCCGGGAATATACCGGACCGTAGCGGACAAGCTGTACTCACAGTACAGGGAGAAGCACAAGGTTGAGCCCGCTGTGGTGGTGAACACATTCCAGGATGTGGAGGAACAGAGACTGGTGGCAGGCATGCTCCAGACAGATCTGGCGATAGACATGACCGAGGAGGAGGTTGGCAATGCCATAACCGAGGTCGTGAAAAAGATAAAGCTTGCCAGCATAAAAAAGCAGCTTGAGAGCGAGAATGACATGATGAAGGTTCAGCAGCTCATCAAGGACAGGAAAAAGATAGAAAAGTTTAAAGTTATTTTATAAGAAATAAACAATACATTATGTGGAGGAAAGATATGAGTACAATGGATGCGATCAATTCAAATGAAGACAAGTATATGATCAAGGTGAGTGAGGACGATGCGATCAACGCAAAGTTCAACACAAAGCTTCAGGAATTGCTTGACATAGCTCACAGCAAGAAGAACGTTATAGAGGACACAGAGCTCATCAAGCATTTTAACGATCTCAAGGAGGTTGCCCTTGATCTGGATACCATGCAGAAAATCTTCAATTTCCTTGAAAAGAACGGTGTGGACATACTTCAGATAACAGATGACGATGAGGAGGAGCCAACACTTGACGAGGACGTGATCGCTGAGGGCGAGGATGTTGAGAAGATAGATTTCACAGATACAGGTGATATATCAAGCACAACACAGGATCCTGTCAAGATGTACCTGAAGGATATAGGAAAGGTGCCTCTGCTCAGCGCGGAGGAGGAGATAGAGCTTGCCAAGAGAATGGAGGCAGGCGATGAGATGGCAAAGAAGAAGCTTGCTGAGTCCAACCTCAGACTTGTTGTAAGTATAGCCAAGAGATATGTTGGACGTGGAATGTTATTCCTCGATCTAATACAGGAGGGTAACCTCGGTCTGCTCAAGGCCGTGGAGAAGTTTGATTACAGAAAGGGTTACAAGTTCTCAACATATGCGACATGGTGGATCAGACAGGCCATCACAAGGGCCATCGCAGATCAGGCGAGAACCATAAGAATCCCGGTTCATATGGTTGAGACCATCAACAAGGTTACCAGAGTGAGCAGAGATCTGCTTCAGAAGCTCGGCAGAGAGCCGCTTCCAGAGGAAGTCGGAGAGGTTATGGGACTTCCAAAGGAGAGAGTTCAGGAGATCATGAAGATCGCACAGGAGCCTGTATCACTGGAGACTCCTATCGGTGAGGAGGAGGACAGCCATCTTGGAGATTTCATACAGGATGAGAGTATCCCTACACCTGTTGAGGCGACAAACCAGACACTGCTGCACGAGCAGCTCGACGAGGTAGTCAGCACACTTACAGAGAGAGAGCAGAGAGTTATAAAGCTCAGATTTGGATGGGATGACGGAAGACCAAGAACCCTTGAGGAAGTCGGCAAGGAGTTCAATGTCACAAGAGAGCGTATCAGACAGATCGAGGCAAAGGCGCTCAGAAAGCTGAGACATCCTAACAGAAGCAGAAAGCTCAAGGATTTCCTGTATAACTAGCAGAGAGGACCGCGCGATCTGGCATGGATGGTGCGAGGATAATAATTATGAAAGATATAGAATTGTCACTTCGTATGAAGACTGTTGCCAACATGGTAAAGCCCGGCGGCAGAGTGTGTGATATTGGATGCGACCATGCATTTGTGTCCATATACCTTGTGGCAAATGGCATATCGGACCGGGTCATAGCATCAGATGTTAGAACCGGTCCGTGTGCTATAGCCAGGGATAATATAGCCAGATGGAATATGACAGACCGTATTGATCTGAGACTCGGAAACGGACTTGCAACCATATCTCCGGGTGAGGTGGATTCCATCATAATAGCCGGCATGGGAGGAATCCTCATAACGGATATACTTGAAGCCGGCATGGATGTGGTACAGTCAGCCGGTCAGCTCGTGCTGCAGCCCCAGTCGGAGACAGAGCATTTGAGAAGGTACATCGCAGAGAATGGCTGGAAGATCACAGAAGAAAAAATGCTGATAGATGCTGGCAAATACTACGTTGTACTGAACGTGGATGTGACAGCACAGGATTTTGGTAATAAGTCAGCCATGGATGAAGTATATTATAAATACGGATATTACCTCATACATAATCATGACAAGATCCTCGGAGAGTATCTGAGGGATAAGCTTGATTCGACCGGAAAAGTCCTTGAAGGACTGAAGAAGGCGGATACGGTCAATGCCAGACGGCGTGCCGGTGAGCTCACGCATGAAAAGGAATGCATGGAAGAGGCATTGAGACTTATATCGGATATGGAGTAGATATTTATATGGGTGATGAGCAGAGAAGTATAACATCATTAAAGACAACTGCAAAGGAGTGGGCGAGGAAAGTCGGTATCGATTCGATCGACAGGCTGAACGAGATGATCGATTCAGGAAAGGGACTGGAGCTCATACTGGTATGCGAGGCTATGCAGAGTAACTGCATGTATGAGATAGCCAGAAAAGTCTCCGAACAGAAGCGCAGGATAATACTGATATCCGGGCCGAGCTCGGCGGGCAAGACAACACTTTCCCACAGACTCAGTATCCAGCTTCGTGCCATGGGACTCAGACCACATGCGATAGCTGCGGATAACTATTTTGTGAACCGTGAAGACAATCCTAAGGATGAGAATGGCAACTATGATTTCGAGTGCCTGGAGGCCATGGATCTTGAAACACTTAATAGGGATATGACAAGGCTGTTGGACGGTGAAGAGATAGAGCTTCCGGTTTTCAACTTCAAGACCGGAGTGAGGGAATATCATGGGGACCTTCTCAAAATAGGTGAAAATGATGTTATCATCATGGAAGGAATCCATTCGCTTAACCCGAAGATGACATACGGACTGGCGGATGAAGACAAGTACAAGATATACATAAGTCCCCTTAATCAGTTGTACGTTGAAGGTGAGGACGGCGAGCCGGCAAAGGTTTCAACCATAGACAGCAGACTGCTCAGGAGAATAGTCAGAGACAGCAGGACCAGAGGGAACGATGTGGAGAAGACACTTTCCATGTGGAGCTCAGTCAGAAGGGGAGAGGAGAAATATATCTTCCCATATGAGAGCGAGGCTGATGAGATGTTTAACTCGGGACTGTTGTACGAATATACCGCCATACGGCGTGAGGCGAGACCATTGCTGCTCGGGGTAGATGAGACTTCAGAGCATTACCAGGATGCGGCGAGACTTCTGCGTCTGATAGATATGTTCCACGATATAGACACGGAATACATACCTGCCAATTCCATACTCAGAGAATTTATAGGTGGCGGATGCTTCAGGATATGATGAAGGTTCACACAAGGATATAGAATAACCAATAAGAATAACCAGTAGCATAAAAAATACGGCACAGAGGCAAATCAAATGTCTCCGTGCCGTATTTTTTGTTCAAAATATAAGAAAAATACTATGAAAGGGAATGAGTTGGACTGTAAGCCGGGTTATGTCGAGAGTGATCATCTATCTAGGATTTATGTTACCATAAAACTCAAGCAACCTACCTGGAATGCAGCGGGCAACTGTATCATTCCACAAGCTCCTTTGCAGAAGCTATATTTGGTCTTGCTTCGGATGGGGTTTACAGAGCCTGTCATGTTACCATGGCAGCGGTGAGCTCTTACCTCGCCTTTCCACCCTTACCATACGAATATGGCGGTATATTTCTGTTGCACTGGCCTGGGAGTCGCCTCCACCGGACGTTATCCGGCATCCTGCCCTGTGAAGCCCGGACTTTCCTCACCTGCAAAAATGCAGCCGCGATCACTTATCCAACTCATATAATTTTATAACAAATCACCGGCAAAAAGTAAAGTGAAAATAATCAAAAAACAACGAATGTAGTTTTTAAAACTACTTAACACAGTTAAGAATGCTTGATGTGGATTGCGATTCATGATATAATCTATAGCAAAGACGAGCAGACTAATATATGACTTCAGGCATATGGCGCACACAGCGCTGGAAAGGACTAACAATGGAAGATGTATATTTAACTAATAGAGATTATGTGAAGATAAAGAATCTGAATCTGGTGAGCTACGGTGGCAATCAGAACTGGTCAAAGTCAAAGAAGATGCAGAAGGTCGGATGTGGTGTTATAGCCATGGCAGACCTCACGATGTATCTTGCTGAGCAGAATCCGAATATGATGACCGATGCCATCCGAAAGATCAACAAGCCAAAAGGCTTATACAACAAGCATGACTATCTTGAGTATGTGAGATTTTTCTATGTGCACTACGTGATACTTCTCATGCACAAGGGTATGCTGGGAATAGCACTCAAGCATACGATGAACAGATATTTCATGCTGAACGACATAGGGCTCAAGGCAAAGTGGAAGATGATGCAGTCCGATGAATCGATGCTGAGAGATATAAGACATCTCATAAGAAAGAATAAGCCGGTCATACTGGCCATAGGACCTAACAGATACAATCCATTTGGCAAGAAGGGTATCAGCCTTTATGTGGACAAGGACGGTGAGCTGAAGAGCTCCATCAGGGAGAATGTCCACTCACATTATGTGACTGTTACAGGAGTGTGCACCATAAAAGGAAGAGAATATCTTGTTGTATCTTCATGGGGAAAGAAGTATTATATAGACTATAAGGAATACAGGAATTACGTGAATAACGTCGGTGACAAGTTCACGAGCGGGATATTATATATCCAGGGATTATTATAAGATTTTACACCAGGAGGACATTGTATGAACGCAGTAGAATGTATCAAGACCAGAAGAAGTGTGAGAAAGTTTACAGATGAGATGGTGAGTGTTGACACAGTCAGAGAGATTGTTGAGCTGGCGTCATATGCGCCATCATGGAAGAATACACAGGTTATCAGATATACACTTGTGGAGGATCCGGAGATCATAGCTAAGATAGCTGCAGAGGGCGTTATGGATTTCCCTCTCAACCAGAAGACAGTCAGCAGAGCGAAGCAGCTCATGATAGTCACCAAGAAGGACGGAATATGTGGCTATGAGAAGTCAGGAGAGTTCAGCACAAGCAAGGGCAGCGAGTGGGAGATGTTCGATGCCGGTATAGCAACCCAGACATTCTGTCTTGCCGCTCATGATAAGGGCGTTGGAACAGTCATACTCGGAATATTTGACGATGCAAAGGTAGGAGAGATAGTTGGTATTCCTGATGGACAGACCGTTGCCGCAGTTGTGGCTATGGGTTATCCTGCATTTGCACCGGAGATGCCGCCTAGAAAGTCAGTGGACGACCTTCTCACAGTGAAGTAGATCACAGAACGGTACAATTACATATAAAAAGAAATTGATGTAAGCTGCACTTTAGTATACACTAAGTGCAGCTTTTTTTAATAAGGAGGCAACATGGCAGACAGGATTTCTTCAAAGGCTGATGTTCTTAAGAGCCTGTATGGAAAATTGAAGTATTCGAGAGTGGAAAAGCTGAAGATAGTAACCGGAGCTGAGCTTGATGCCGATCCGTATGGACTTGCGGCGGAGATAGCAGAAGAATTTGCCGGAGGGTATATCGTGGTCAGAAGCTCGTCCTCAAATGAAGACGGACTCAACACTTCGAATGCCGGTCACTATGAGAGTATTCTGGGAGTGGACCCTTCAGACGGAGAGGCGGTAGTAAGGGCAGTCAGGGAAGTGCTGGATTCATATAAATGTGATCTGGACGATGTGTCCGGCGAACAGGTTCTCATACAGAGACAGATCACGAATATCAGCTACAGCGGCGTTATATTTTCAAGGGAGATCAAGAAGGACAGGCCATATTATACGATAACCTACGATGATTCATCCACAGACGCGGTTACAAGCGGAAGGGGAGGAAAGACGGTATACATAATCAGGAATGTGGACTGTGATGAGCTGCCGGCGAACTGGGCTGCGCTCATCAGATCCATGCGTGAGCTGGAGGAGATGCACCCTGAATATCCACTGGATGTGGAGTTCGCAATAGATGAGGACAATACAGTCACGATATTTCAGATGAGACCTCTTGCAGCCAGCATCAATGGTGTTCACTCCGATGTCGATGACGAAGAGGTGTTCAGGACTGTTTTGGAGGCTGAGGATACATACAGGGAGATCAGCAGCCTGGTTGGGGACAGGAACACCATATTGTCGGATATGGCATTCTGGAATCCTGCGGAGATCATAGGTGAAAATCCCCATCCGCTTGACTATTCCCTGTACAGGGAGATCATCACGTCTGCGGCATGGAATCAGGGACTCAGCTACATTGGTTACAGAGAGGTGGATGGAGACCTCATGTATAAGCTTGGCAACAAGCCGTACATATCTCTTAAGAAGTCGTTCCTGGGGCTGATGCCGGATGAACTGGATGACAGGCTGGAGACGAAGCTTCTGAAGTATTACGATAAGAAGCTTATAGATGATCCGACCGCCCATGACAAGATAGAATTTGAGATAGCATTTTCCGAATATGACTTCTCGACGGAGGACAAGCTGGGGACACTGACGGAAGCCGGGTTCACCAGGGAGGAGATTGCGGACCTCTCGGATTCGCTGTTCAATCTGACAAACAATGCGATATGCAATTTCAATAGAAACAGGATGAAGGATCTCAGGGCTCTTAACGGCCTTCGTGTCCACCGTGAGAATACGAGAAGCAACTGGCTTATGGCGCACAATGATGTGGTAACGCTGATACAGTATTTTGTACAGCTCATAGAGAGCATAAAGCATTACGGAACCCCGAAATTTGCGCGACAGGCGAGACTGGCATTCATATCGAAGGCGATTAGCAGATCCCTTGTGTACAGAGGATATTTTACGGACAAAGAGATAGACGATTTTATGATGTCGATATATACTGTTGCGTCGGAGTACGATTCTGACTTTCAGGATCTGGTGGACGGCAGGATAACAAGAGTTACATTTGATGAAAAATATGGACATCTGCGTTCAGGCACATACGACATAACCTGCGAGACATACGCCCAGCGCGAGTTCGACCTGTCCAAGGGAAGCGCTGCTGCGAGAAAGCAGAGGCAGACCATAGAGGAGCTTAAGCATAATCCTTTGGATTCGGTTAAGCTCATGGAGGCACTTGAGGATATAGGCTTTTATGTGGACCTCAGGGAATTTCTGGATTTTCTCAAGGATTCCATGGAGGAGAGGGAATTCTTCAAGTTCGAGTTCACCAAGACATTAAGCCTTGCCATAGACATACTTATAGATATAGGCGATAAACTTGGCATAAGCAAGGAAGACATGGCATATCTTGAGGTGCCGGATATTCAGCTTATGGTGAACAGACCTGCGGAATTCACAGGCGATATATGGAGAAAGAACATAGATCAGAACAAAAAGAAATTCCAGAGGGCGTCCATGCTTATACTGCCGGATGTCATATATGATCCGTTGCAGTTAAAATGCATAGAGATATGGGAGGCCAGACCTAACTTCATAACATCTGAATGCGTCACGGGTGACATTCTCCTGCTTGAAAATTATGAGAATGAGGATCACGAGGATGTGGCTGACGTTCAGGATAAGATAGTAGTTCTCCCGAAGGCGGATCCGGGATACGACTGGATATTTGCAAAGGGGATAAAAGGATTTATAACGAAATACGGCGGAGTTGCATCCCACATGGCGATAAGGTGTGCGGAGTTCAACATCCCGGCGGCAATAGGCTGCGGAGACTGCATATACAGTTTCGTGGAAAAACAGCAGACGGTGACGCTCGACTGTGCACACGGTAAGATAACAAAGGGGGTATAGGTTTTATGTTACATGCACTTATAACACAGCGGGAAGGACACAATATGTATGGAAAATATACGGACGTTCTCGAGGCTGCTTATGTGGAGTTCTATGAGAGCCTTGGAATAAGACTCAGACCGGTATCCAACTTTACAAAAAACTTTGATGAGATAGTGGATGAACAGTTTGATCTCCTGATAGTGACAGGGGGTGGAACGCTCCATCCGAGACATTATGTGGCGCCGCACAATGCAGAGCTGCAGCCGCACCGTGATGCGCTAGAGGAGCAGCTCATAATGTACTGCGTCCAGAATGAGATCCCAGTGATAGGCGTGTGCAGGGGAATGCAGCACATAAATGCGCTGTTTGGCGGTAAGATAAGTTATTCCGCGCGCTTTAAGGTGCCAAGACCCAGAGGCACAGACCACATGGCAAGGATAGTCAAGACGGACAGATATATCAAGGTAAACAACTTCCACAGCGACTGTGTCTATCTGGAAAATCTGTCGACGATGTTCTATCCGATAGTGGTCGATGAGGAGAATGAATCTGTCGAGGCATTTGTATCACCGACGATGAGCATACTTGCCTTCCAGTGGCATCCTGAGCGTATATTTGAGAGCGAGGAAGGACGGCTTTTTACAAGACATCTTATACAGGATTTCCTTGGGCTTCCGAGAGATGATGTGAAACCGGCGATAGATTAACGTTGAAATGCCATATGAAAGATGCTAAAATAAACTAGCGTATACTTATGAGATAGAAAAGTTGCGATGGAGGCACTATTATGGAGAACGGAAAAGCTAAACAGCTTTTAGATAGAATACAGGATATAGTTGGAGATGGACAGAACGTTCCATTTGCAGCAGGTAAGGTACTGGTCAACAAGGAAGAGGTTCTTGAGATCGTTGAGGAGCTCAAGACTACTATAGATCTGGAACTCAAGGCATATCATGAGATCACAGACAAGAGAAGCAAGATCATCAAGGAGGCAGAGCAGGAGGCCGATGAGATCATCGCGGAGGCCGAGGAGACTGCATCCAGGATCAGGCTTACAAAGCCAAGCCCGCTCTTTGTGGACCGCAAGGTCAAGAGCCTTGGCAAGCAGGACAGGCAGGCGCTCAGAACGGCCAACGAGATATATGCGGCATCTATCATTTATACAAATGAGATGCTGATGGAGATCAACGAGACCGTGAACCAGGCATATAATATGATAAGCATGGAGAGCGACAGAGTCCTTGATTCTCTGAGAAAGAAATCTGAGATCATTGAGAACAACAAGAAGGAGCTCATGGAAGGTCTAATGGATATGAAGAAGCAGGAGCGCTATGCCGATATACTGGAGATCAGCCAGCTTCTGGCGAATGAGCTGTATTACGAGAAGAACAAAGCCAAGGATGAGGAGCACAAGGATAAGAACGGTGAGCCGGAGATGGTTCAGTGGGAGTTCGATTTTGAAGATAAGAAGGAGCCTGAACCGATCCGGGTGAAGGCATCCAGGGAACCGGTCAAGAGTGTCCAGAGGGAGACTGATGATGCGGATTCTTCGATACATGTCATAAAAGACAGTGATCATGACGATAAGATGAGACGCTTTGGAGACAGAACACCGGTGAGACTTGAGGAGTCGATAACGGATGCGAGTGCCAAGGGAAGCGACTCAGACAAGAACGGCAGACCTGATTTCAGAATAGGCGGACGTATATCCGATGCCTATGATGACGTGGATGACGGAGTCGTATAAAAGTTTCGTGCAACATGCAGGGGACGCGCTAGTTTTGAATATTAAAGCCTGATAAGTTGGCGGCTGATACTTTACAGGGGGTAACGTGTCGAATAGCACATTATATGATGCAGCAACACAGCATGCATGGCATTGCGCCGGAGCATGGGAGATCATATAATGGTGGTGTCGTCGACAGGAGGCAACATTTAATATTATATACAAATAAATCAACCTAAAACGCGGAGGTAAAAAGTTATGGGAATTTTAAAGAGATTTAAGGACATTATGTCATCAAACATCAATGCACTTCTTGACAAGGCAGAGGATCCTGAGAAGATGATAGATCAGTACCTCAGAGACCTTCAGGAGGATCTCAGAAAGGTTAAGTCAGAGACTGCAACTGTTATGGCAGAGGAGCAGAGATGCAAGAGACAGCTTGATGAGTGTGACGCAGAGATCGCAAAGATGCAGACATATGCAGAGAAGGCACTTGTAGCAGGTAACGAGGGCGATGCAATGAAGTTCCTCGAGAAGAAGAACCAGCTCACGCAGAAGCAGGTAGCTCTTCAGCAGGCATATGATGCAGCAGCAGCTAACGCAGCCAAGATGAGACAGATGCATGACAAGCTCACAAAGGATGTCAGCGATCTCAATGCAAGAAAAGAGACTATCAAGGCAAAGGTTCAGGTTGCTAAGACTCAGGAGCGTATGAACAAGATGATGAGCGGTATCGGCGATTCATCAGCTTCACTTGATGCATTTTCAAGAATGGAAGCAAAGGCAGACGCTATGCTTGACAAGGCAAATGCAATGAGCGAGCTCAATTCATCAAGCGCAGATTCAATAGATGATCTTGCAAGCAAGTATGATGCAGCTCCAAATGCAGACGTTCAGGATGAGCTTGCAGCACTTAAGGCAAAGATGGGATTATAATATTCCAAACATATTGCAGAACAGAGAGGAGTGCACTACATGGGTTTATTTTCAAATCAGTTTGCTAATGTTGTAGAATGGGAAGAGTACAGAGATGACGTCATCTTCTGGAAGTGGACAAATAGAGAGATCAAGAAGGATTCAAAGCTTATAATCAAACCGGGACAGGATGCTATATTCCTTTATAACGGAGCGGTTGAAGGTATATTTACCGAGTCTGGAAACTACACTATTGATTCACAGATCATACCATTCCTTTCAACACTCAAGGGATTTAAGTTCGGATTCAATTCAGGACTTCGCGCAGAGGTTCTGTTTGTGAATACAAAAGAGTTTACATGTAACTGGGGAACCAGTTCACCGATCAGACTTCAGGCACCGGGACTTCCGGGCGGACTTCCTGTGAGATCAAATGGTAAATTCTCATTCAAGATAGACGATTATAATGTTCTAATAGAGAAGGTTGCAGGTATAAAGCAACAGTTCACAGTCGATGACATAAGAGACAGGATAAGGGGTATCTTGGACGGACTGCTGATGAAGTGGATCACAAAGGTTGGCGGAGACGTATTCAATCTTATGGCCAATTCCGTTGATATAGCTAAGGGTATCAAGGAAGATCTGGACATGGAACTCCTGGGAATCGGACTTACGATAACTGATTTCAGAATAAGCGAGTTTACATATCCTGAGAATATACAGAAGCGTGCTGATCAGGCTGCTGAGTATTCTATGATAGGGGATATGAACAGATTCCAGCAGGTGAATATGGTTGATTCCATGGCAAGGGGTGGCCGTACAGGAACAGCCGGAAGCAATGCAACGGATATGGCAAATGCCATGGTAGGAATGCAGATGGGAATGGCTATGGCAGGTCAGATGGCCGGAGCTATGAACCAGATGAACAATGCAGCAACGCAGGCAGCGGGAACCGGAACAGCCCCAAAGTTCTGTCCTAACTGTGGACAGCCAACTAACGGTGCGAAGTTCTGTGGCAACTGTGGAACGAAGCTGATCTAAAGACAAATACATTATAATTGAATAATGATATTTTCAAATAAACGCTGTTATGATATACTAGGCAGATGGAATAAAACATATGTTTGGTATATATAACGGCGTTTTTTACGTCACAGGATACAGGAGGAATTATGGCAGGACTTAACGATATGCAGGAACAGGCCTGTGAGCATGTGGATGGGCCACTGCTCATACTTGCGGGAGCAGGAAGCGGAAAGACCAGGGTTATCACACACAGGGTAGCCTATCTCATGGAGCACGAAGGAGTTAATCCTCTGAACATACTGGCGATCACATTCACCAACAAGGCGGCCCGTGAGATGCGGGAGAGAGTTGATCTGATAGTTGGGGACGGAGCTGACAGGGTATGGGTCAGCACATTTCATTCGCTGTGTGTGAGGATACTCAGAAGATATGCTGATAAGATCGGCTATGGCAAGAACTTTGATATATATGATTCGGATGACCAGAAGAGTACGGTGAAGAGTATACTCAAGGATTTTCAGATAGACCCGAAGAGGTATCCCGAGAAGATGTTCATGGCGGAGATATCCAAGGCCAAGGAGAAGTATCTGTCACCTGATGAATTTGCAAAAAAGAATGTTGCAGACTATGCAGGAACAAAGGCTGCAGAGGTGTACACTGAGTATCAGAGTCGTCTTAAGAAGAACAATGCGATGGACTTTGACGATCTTATTTACAAGACGGTGGAGCTGTTCGAGCACAATCCTGATGTCCTTGATACATATCAGAATAGATTCAGATATATCATGGTTGACGAGTATCAGGATACTAATCACATACAGTTCCTGCTGGTCAAGATGCTTGCGAGAAAATACAGGAACCTGTGTGTGGTGGGAGACGATGATCAGTCCATATACAAGTTCAGAGGAGCGAATATAACCAATATCCTGAACTTTGAGAAGGAATATGAGGATGCGAAGGTTATCAAGCTGGAACAGAACTATAGATCCTGTGGCAATATACTTGCCGCAGCGAATGCAGTCATACAGCACAATGCAGGCCGTAAGGATAAGGCTCTGTGGACGGATAAGGATGCCGGTGAGAAGATCTCGTTTGAGCAGTGCGATTCGGAATATGCAGAGGGAGATATGGTGGCGAGCCGTATCAAGACTCTTGTCAGACAGGGAGTGGACTACAGGGATATAGCTATCCTCTACAGGACGAATGCACAGTCCCGTGTGCTCGGAGAGAAGATGGTGTATGCGAACATACCATACAGAGTATATGGCGGCACAAACTTCTATGCCCGAAAGGAGATCAAGGATGTTCTGGCATATCTCAAGGTCATCAACAATTCCACTGACAACCTGTACTTCAGGAGAGTGGTAAATGTTCCGAAGAGAGGTATAGGCGAGGCGAGTCTCAGCAAGGTTGAGTCATTTGCGGATGCGTATGGATTGTCGATGATGGATGCTGCGGCGAGAGCTGACGAGATACCGGGAATGGCTGCCAAGACCTCGGCTAAGATCAGGCAGTTTGCGGAGCTTATCACATCATTCAGGGATATGCTGGCGGATGGTGAGAGCCTTGACTCGGTGTACGACAGGATCCTTGAGGATACGGGTTATGAGTCAGAGCTCATAGCAGAGCACACAGAGGAGGCCATGACTAGGCTTGAGAATATCGATGAACTCCGCAACAAGGTGGTGGAATTCACAGAGGATAATGAGGAGGCAGGGCTCAGCGAGTTCCTGGAGGAGATAGCGCTTGTGTCTGACCTCGATGCCATGTCGGAGGATGACAATCAGGTCAAGCTGATGACTCTCCACAGTGCCAAGGGCCTGGAGTTCCCATATGTATTTATATGCGGAATGGAGGACAGAGTATTTCCTAGTGGAATGGCACTCAACTCAGATGATCCCGATGCTCTTGAGGAGGAGAGACGTCTGTGTTACGTGGGTATAACCAGAGCCATGAAAAAGCTGTACCTGAGTGCGGCGAAGGAACGAATGATGCATGGTAACAGGGTGTACAGCGATGTGTCCAGATTCATAAGAGAGATCCCGCCTATGCTGTTTGAGCATGAAGCTGATATGAAGAATATGGCAAAGCGAAGAGAGTCGGAGTCTGTCGACAGATATAACAGAGGTGAAGGACGCAGAGATGCGTATGGAAGTTCATATGGTGATACATATGCCGGCTATGGCGGTGGAAGAACCGCTGGAGCAGCCTCAGGCAGAAGCTATGGACAGAAGAATCCATACAGCAGCTATGCAAAACAGCAGTCATACGGGCAGCCGTCTTCCCAGCCTTCGTTCGGTAAAGCCTTTGTGGTAAACAGTGTTGGCAAGCCGGATTATGCTGTTGGAGACAGAGTCAGACATATTAAGTTTGGTCCGGGTACTGTGGAGGCTTTGGAGAAGGGCGATAAGGATTACGAGGTTACAGTGAATTTCGACAGATGCGGTGTCAGGAAGATGTTTGCTTCGTTTGCAAAGCTCAAAAAATGCGAGTAGTCAATTAAACCGCATGTTAGATTTATTTATAAAATACATATAGAAATAATCAAAACCGTATGCTATAATTTTGGTATGTGTTGGGAGATAATAACTGTATGTTTCTTCTCTCAAATCAATATAATATAATGAAACCCGTTACAGGGTTAAGAAAGGGTGGAATGTAACGATGAAGAGTAGTGACGTAATCTTAGTTAAAGGCGATGCAACAGAAGAGAAGGCAAAGAGCACATTATTTGTGATCTTGGTTATCATTGGTGCCGTTGCTGCTATTGCAGGTATTGCATATGCAGTATATTCATATCTTACACCAGACTTCCTTGATGATTTTGATGATGACTTCGACGATGATTTCGACGATGACTTCTTCGATGATGAGGAAGATACAGATGAGGCAGAGCCAGCAGCAGAAGCAGCCGAGGCGGCAGACGCTGAGTAATTCGTACTGTATTATATAGAAGAATATGGTAGTATAAAGATACGCTCTATCCATTGAGGATAGAGCGTATTTTTTTGCCATCTACTAAAAAAAATGGAAGATAGGACGAAACGTCATGATAAAAGGTATAAAAAATGCGGATAACAGGAATCGAACCTGCACCCCGAAGGACTAGATCCTAAGTCTAGCGCGTCTGCCAGTTCCGCCATATCCGCTTAATTCTCCGTAAAATAAAAATAGCCCCTCATACCAGAAGGGAAATAGTGAGCCATCGGGGACTCGAACCCCGGACAACTTGATTAAAAGTCAAGTGCTCTACCGCCTGAGCTAATGGCCCATAAGTCTGGACTTTAATAACTGGGCTAGCTGGATTCGAACCAGCGAATGCAGGAGTCAAAGTCCTGTGCCTTACCGCTTGGCGATAACCCAATAGCATCGCTAATATGTGCGATAAAGAAAAAGGGTGGATAGAGGGACTCGAACCCTCGGCCTCCAGAGCCACAATCTGGCGCGCTAGCCAACTGCGCCATACCCACCATAGGCTTATAAAATAATTGTTATTTTATAAAAATATATCTTAGCCTGCTAACAGTAGTAGTAGCTAAGATACAAAAATGTGCCCGAAGGGATTCGAACCCCCGACCCACGGCTTAGAAGGCCGTTGCTCTATCCAGCTGAGCTACGGACACGTACCAATTCCCGCTATATGTATATGTTAGCGAAAATAAAGAGCGGGTGATGGGAATCGAACCCACGTATCTAGCTTGGAAGGCTAGTGTTCTACCATTGAACTACACCCGCATAATGCTTAACAGTGTTTTGGATTATAAGTCGGGGTGACAGGATTCGAACCTGCGACCTCTTGATCCCAAATCAAGCGCTCTAGCCAAGCTGAGCCACACCCCGTTAGTCCTTTGCGACCAACGCAAAACCTATTATACACAAGTCGGTGATGTTTGTCAACAACTTTTTTAATTTTTTTTTGAAAATCAGTTGCTGATGTGTTATATTGAATCAGACGTTATCGCCTGTTCATCAAACCGACTTTTGCATTATATGCATTATAGGAGCGAAAGTCAATAGGTATTTTGAAAAAAATTGAAAATTGTGAGGATGTGTAGTAATGGATAATTTTATATTCAGCATAAATGCAACGATACCGATATTTCTGGTGATACTTCTGGGATGGTTTCTGATGAAGATACATATTATAACAGAAGAGTTCGCCAACGTGGCGAATAAATATGTGTTCAAGGTAGCCCTTCCGGTTCTGCTGTTCAGGGATATTGCGACGACCTCCATATTGGACGACCTCAATGTAAAGTTTGTTCTGTTCTGCTTCTTTGGAACGATCATAATGTTTGGGCTGGTATGGGTGTTTGCACTGATATACTGTAAGGACAGAACCATGATCGGTGCATTTGTGCAGGGGGGAGCAAGAGGAAGTGCTGCGGTTCTCGGCGTTGCATTTGTGGAGAATATCTGTGGCAACTCGGGCATGGCGCCTCTCATGATAGTGTCAGCGGTGCCGATGTACAATATTATATCTGTAATAGCTCTGACATTTGGCGGAAACGACAGACAGAGGGGAACAGCGGGTATCAAGAAAGCGTTCGTCAATATATTGAAGAATCCGATCATCATAGGAATATTGCTTGGAGTCCCGTTCTCTGTATTTGACATACCGATACCAGCCATACCGACAAGAACTATCAGTTATATAGCACAGACGGCGACTCCTATAGCGCTCATAGCCATAGGTGCTGGATTTGACTCACAGCAGGCATTGACCAGGCTCAAGCCGTCACTTGTGGCAACGGTCATAAAGCTTGTGATTCTTCCTGTCATATTCCTTCCGGTTGCCATTGGTATGGGCTTTGGGCCGAGTGAGATTGTTGCTATACTTATAATGGTTGGAGCACCGGCTACGGTGTCGGGATACATCATGGCGAAGAATATGGACAATGATTATGTGCTGTCATCGAATATTATCGTTTTATCCACATTATTATCGTCAGTGACGTTGACTCTGTGGGTGTTTGTGTTAAAATGTTTGGGAGTAATCTAATTTTATTATACAGAGGTTTAACTAATGGATAACATTGACTACAAGATACTGAGATGCCTGAAGGACAATGCGAGACTTACAGCATCGGCCATCAGTGAGGAGATTAATCTCTCTGTCTCGGCCGTGATAGAGAGAATAAGGAAGATGGAGAGCAGCGGGGTAATAAAGGGATATACCATTGAGGTTGACCAGAAAAAGCTGGGCAATGAGATGGTAGCCATCATGGAAGTGAGACTGAAACATCCGAAATATTATGATGAATTTGCACAGCTTATACAGACAAATGACAGCATAGTCGCATGCTTCTATATGACAGGAGATTTTGACTTTATATTGAAGATAGTGACTGATTCCGCTGCAGGTCTGGACGAGGTGTATAGATTTGTGAAGGGATATGAGGGTGTGTCAGCAACTGAAACGCACTTTGTTCTCAAGACGCTCAAGGACGAAGTATCAGTTATACCGGAGGTAAAGGAAAAATGAACAACATAGTACTTACAGGCATGCCGGGAGCGGGCAAGAGCACTATAGGGGTTCTTCTGGCAAAGGTTCTCGGTTATAAGTTCATCGATGCAGATATTCTCATACAGAACAGTCAGGGAATGCTGCTCAGGGAGATCATAGCAAAGTATGGCGATGATGGGTTTTTAAAGATAGAGAATGATGTGAACAAGGGTATCACAGACCAACATGCAGTCATAGCCACAGGTGGAAGCGCTGTGTACTGTACTGATGCCATGGAGAAATACATGGCGGAGGATACAGTTATATATATCAATCTTCCATATGAGGAGATAGCGAACAGACTTGGCAATATCAAGAGAAGAGGCGTGGTGCTGAAGGATGGACAGACTCTGAAAGATTTGTATAATGAGAGGACAAAGCTTTATGAGAAGTACTGTCATATCAATATCAAAGCGGAAGGTCTTGGAATTGAGGAATTGCTGGACAGCGTTGCGGGCATGATAATTGTCAGAAGAGATCTGTAATACGTCATATGCCACATGATAGGGATAGAAAAGCTGCTTATATAGCTGAGGTAAAAATGTAGCATATATACAATGGAGGGAATGTATGGAGATATTAAAAATGTTAGGTCAGATACTGCTTCTTGTGCTTGGATTTGTGTTTATGATAAAGGGAGCGGATGTATTTGTAGATGGTGCGTCTAAAATAGCTGTCAAATGCAACATACCAGAGATGGTAGTTGGCTTAACAATAGTTGCCATGGGAACTAGTGCTCCAGAAGCAGCTGTCAGCATAAAGGCGGCACTTTCGCCTGCGGGAGCCGGGATCACTGTTGGAAATGTGCTTGGAAGCAACATTATTAACATACTTGTCATCCTTGGAGTGACAGCACTCATAGCAGCACTTCCTATAAAGAAAAATACACTTAGGATAGATATACCATTTGTTATCGTGGCATCGATCATGATACTCTGCATGGGATATTTTGATGGTGTGCTCAGCAGACTTGAGGGTGTGATATTCTATGTAGTGTTTATTGGATTTTTGGTATATTTGATCATCAGCGCGAAGAATGGCAACAGCGAGAGTGATTCTATAGAACTCACGGAGAAGGATAAGACTCCGAGACTTATACTGTTTATAATCATAGGATTAGCGCTGGTCGTGGTCGGAAGTAATTTCACTGTAAATGCGGCATCATATATAGCTGGAAAGCTCGGTATGACAGAGAGACTCATAGGCCTTACAATAGTGGCATTTGGCACATCTCTTCCTGAGCTTGTGACATCATGTACAGCGGCAAAAAAGGGGCAGACAGATATTGCCATAGGCAACATAGTTGGAAGCAATATATTCAATATACTTTTCGTTGCCGGAACTACAATGCTCATAACCCCAGTGCAGTTTGAGCAGAACTTCCTGTTGGATGGCATCATGGCAATAGTGGCTGCTGTTCTCCTCTGGGTGTGCAGCGTCAGAAAGAAGAAGCTCACCAGGCCGGGCGGAATAGTGATGCTGGCTGTGTATGCGGTATATTTTGCTTATATTATGTACAAGAATTATATGTAGCAGATATCAAATGAATGGGGTATAGTCATTTATGTGATGATTATGAACCGGAAGAGTTGGTGTGTATAACAAGTCACGATGACAAGGATTATTACAGTATGGATGATTTTTATGATTTAGATGAACTTGATTAGATCTCAATAAAAAATACAGCGTGTAGCGATTGCCGCACGCTGTATTTTTTTGTGGATATTTCTTGACTATGGTATAGGTATAACTTATAATCAGACGTAGCAATTTAAACCGCAAAACTTTAAAGTTGACACGCTTTGACGTGATAAAGTAAAACGCGGATAAAAAATGTATTGGGAGGATACTATGGTACTCAAAGTTATTATGCTTGTTGTTTTCTTTGCGATCATGCTTGGAGTTGGATTTTACTCGAGAAAACACACAAAGGATGTGAATGGATTTGTTCTTGGGGGCAGAAGCGTTGGCCCGTGGCTCACAGCATTTGCCTATGGAACATCTTACTTCTCAGCGGTTATATTCATTGGATATGCCGGACAGTTTGGATGGAAGTACGGAATTGCTTCCACATGGATAGGAATTGGAAATGCGCTGCTTGGCTCACTGGTGGCATGGGTAGTTCTCGGAAGAAGAACAAGACTGCTCACACAGGAGCTTGACACGAGAACTATGCCGGAGTTCTTCGAGAAGAGATACTCCAGCAAGTCATTGAAGCTTTTCTCGTCGATCATCATCTTCATCTTCCTCATTCCATATACAGCGTCACTGTACAACGGACTTTCAAGACTGTTCGGAATGGCGTTCAATGTTGACTATAAGATATGCGTAATCGTCATGGCTGCCCTTACAGGTATATATGTAATCGTTGGTGGATACATGGCGACTGCTATCAACGATTTCATCCAGGGACTCATCATGCTGGTGGGAATCGTGGCAGTCATATATGCGGTACTCAACAACTATGGTGGACTCACAGGCGCGCTAGACAGTCTGGCAAGGATAAATGATCCTGCAGTGTCAGATACACCGGGTGTATTTGCATCATTCCTGGGACCTGACGTGTTCAATCTGTTTTGTGTCGTCGTGCTGACATCCCTTGGAACATGGGGACTTCCACAGATGGTACAGAAGTTCTACGCCATAAAGGATGAGAGATCCATCAAGACAGGTACGGTTGTGTCGACACTGTTTGCGATCGTAGTTGCCGGCGGATGCTATTTTCTCGGCGGTTTTGGAAGACTGACAGGAACCGATGTTGCTACAGAGGGATTCGATGCCATCATTCCACATCTGCTTGAGAAGCTTCCAGCTGCCCTTATGGGACTTGTGGTCATACTGGTGCTTTCAGCATCTATGTCCACACTTTCTTCGCTGGTCCTTACATCCAGCTCAACGCTCACCATCGACTTTATAAAGCCGGTCATTGCACCGAAGATGGATGAGAAGAAACAGATACTTGTCATGAGGCTCATGCTCGTTATGTTTGTTGCTGTATCGGCTGTTATTGCCATCGTGCAGTACTCAAGCAGGATAACGTTCATAGCACAGCTTATGGGTGTTTCATGGGGGGCTATAGCAGGTGCGTTCCTTGCTCCATTTTTATATGGCTTATACTGGAAGAAGACTACAGTTACGGCTTGCTGGACATGCTTTATATGGGGAACAGGAATCATGACGCTGAACTTTATAAGCAATACATGGGGATTGTTCAAGTTCCCGGCAGTGATGCAGTCACCTATCAACTGCGGTGCAGTTGCAATGGTGGGCGGTCTCATCATAGTTCCTATTGTGAGCCTGTTCACAAAGAAGCCTGACCAGAAGAAGGTCGAGGATGCCTTCTCATGCTACGAGGAGACGGTTACAGTAGCCCACAGAAAGGCACTTGACTAACATAGATATTACACGGTCTTTACACAAAACTTTGTTGAAAGGCCGTGTTTTTTATGTTAATATTATCAGGCGGTAATGTGCATTTGAGGCATGCTGTAATCTATGTGGCAGGAGGCGCAGGGAATGATCACACTGTACAGAACGGATGACAGAATTTTGAGTGAAATACAGGAATATGGTCCTGGTGCCTGGATAGTCATGACTAAGCCAACAATAGATGAGAGTAAGAGCATAGCCGAGAGGTTTGAGATAGATCTGGCGGATGTCAGAGCCGCACTGGATGACGAGGAGAGCTCACGTGTTCAGGTGGAGGACAACTACACACTGATAATCGTGGATATTCCTTCTATAGAGATAAGAAATGAACGAGAGGCATATACAACAATCCCTCTTGGTATCATACTGGTTGCAGACTGCATCATCACCATATGCGCCGAGGAGACTCCGGTACTTGAGGCATTCATGGAAGGCAAGGTGAGAGAGTTCAGCACCAAGAAGAGGATGAGGTTCATGTACCAGATACTCTACAGGAACTGTACCACATACCAGTATTATCTGAGAGTCATGGACAGAAGAAGAACCCTTATTGAGCAGCGTATCCAGGAGGAGACCGAGGATGCGGATCTCATAGATCTTCACGAGCTGGAGTCCAACCTCGTATACTTCGCCACATCACTGAGAGCGAATGGAGTAGTTCTTGACAAGCTGACAAGATACGGCAGGATCAAGCAGTACCCGGAGGATAAGGAACTGCTGGACGATGTTCTGGTGGAGAACAAGCAGGCTATCGAGATGACACAGATATACAGGGATATCATAAGTGGTACGAGAGAGCTCATGACGACCATCATCAACAACAGACTGAACAACGCCATGAAGTTTCTGGCGGCCATAACCATCGTCATGGCTGTGCCTACAGTTATATCCGGTGTGTATGGAATGAATGTGGGCACGAAGTGGATGCCATTTGCGAATGTACCATATGGATTTGAGATAGTGTGCGGTATAATACTTGTTATAAGTATTGTGATAGCTTTGATATTGAAGAAAAAGAAGATGCTCAAACAGTAGGGCAGATAGAAAAAAGGATCACCGGCGGTTTTGTTGCTGCCGGTGGTCCTTTTTTGTGCCTTTGTTATTTGTTGTTGATAGGTATTCCGTTTACCTCGACCTGATCGGATATCTGGATGACGATGCATTTCCTTCCGTCGATCTCCATGGTCTCTACCAGATCAGTTCTCTCAGGATTTACCTTGATGACCACATCAGGAGTCTTTACCTCAAATGTTTTTGTGTTTGCAACATTTGTCGCGTACATGACAGTTGACTTCTCACGCGGTACAACTATGGCCGGTTCATCCTCCGGGTTCTCAGATGGCTGCTCAGGCGGTGCTGCCGCAGCGGTTACCTTCTCGTAGTGGGCGTCAAAATCTGCCATCTTCTCGTCTGATACTCCGCTCTCTGTCAGCAGGTTCTTTATAGTGTTTTTTGAGAGAGTAAGCGGTTCCGGACTGTCCTTTCTCTGTTCTATCATCTCGTTCAGATTGTCGTGGATGGTTCTTACCATATCGTAATTACAGTCATCTCCCAGAGTCTCAGCAACAATCTCCTGAAATACATCCTTCTGTTCTCCCGCAGTTATAGGAAGAGAAGTGCCAAGGATGTTACTTATGAAGCTGTCGTGAAGCTCCTCCGGCTTTTTGGTGTAGTACAGAACGTTGTGGATATCCGTGCTCCTGTCGATAAATGCCGGGAACAGGAAGCCTATGTCCGGCATGTCGACCACCCAGTCGCGGACTCTGTTGTGGAATGTGCTTTCAACGTCGAAGTAGCTGAGTCCCGCCTTGGACAGGTTGACGTGGCAAATGGAGCACATGATATAGTCATACACCTCGTCTGATGCATCGTCCATCATGATGCCGTCGGTTGTCTTGCCCGGAACATCATATGTATCGTGGATGAGCAGTATGAGGTAGTTGCCGGTGTAATCGTAGTTCTCGATGACCTTGTCATAGAACTCATTTATCAGCTCATCGTTCTCAAGCTTGCTCTTTCTGAGTTTATTCAGGAATTCCTGTGTGCCGCCTTCAAACTCCTGTGAGGTAGGAAATGGCATGGTGACAAGATTCTTGCCAATGCTTCCTGATAAAGTCTTTTTCAGTATTTCAAAATATTTGTATGTTTCTTCTTCCGGCATGGTGAGAAACTGTTCGTTGATGGTCGCCACCTTGTTGCAGTCTCCGTCCACGTAGCATCCGCGGATCTTGCTTATGGAGCATTCCTTTGGAGCAAACAGGTGTCTTATCTCAAGTACGTCTTTTTTTGTCATAAATAAAACTCCGTTTCTATATAGTGATATATTTTGCGTTATAACATCTGCAATGACAGACCGCCTCCTAAGTATACCACAAATAATGACAAGTCTTAAAGATATCTTAAACTTTATAATGGTTGTTTCTTAATGGCAGTATGGCGATAATTGAGAACAGGAGGTGATTGTGGTAAGCTAAGGATAAATACGAAAAAGGTGAGGACAAGAAAAATGTACAATATATTAATATGTGACGATGAAAAAGATATAGTATCAGCTATAGAGATATATCTTAAGACAGCCGGGTATTCGGTGTATAAAGCTTACAATGGTATGGAGGCAGTTGATATGGTAAATTCTAATGACATACAGCTTGTACTCATGGACGTCATGATGCCTCAGATGGACGGTATAACAGCCATGGCAAAGATAAGAGAGAGCAGCAATGTGCCGGTTATCATGCTTACGGCAAAGAGTGAGGATACCGACAAGGTGCTGGGACTTGAGGTCGGCGCAGATGACTATGTGACAAAACCATTTAATCCGGTGGAACTTCTGGCAAGGGTAAAGTCCCAGCTCAGGCGTTACATGCAGCTGGGAGGCGGAGAGACACCAAAGGATAAGCTGGTTATCGGAGGTATAGAACTTGACGACAAATCCAAACAGGTCACACTTGACGGTGAACTTATGCCCCTCACCCCGACGGAGTATGACATCCTGAAACTTCTTATGCAGAATGTGGGAAAGGTATTTTCCACGAAGGAGATATATAAGGCGGTGTGGAAGGAGGATCCGATGGGAGCGGAAGGCTCTGTTGCGGTTCATATAAGACACCTGAGAGAAAAGATAGAGATAAATCCATCTGATCCGAGATACATAAAGGTTATCTGGGGAAGAGGATATAGAATGGAGGGACAATAGTGGATAAAACAATTTATAAGATACGAGGAAATGTGTTCTTTAAACTTGGAATATATATTCTTGTGGCGGTGCTGGCATATGGAACGCTGTATACAGGCGGTCTGGTGCTGCAGGGAAGCTACCTTGGAGTGTACAGTGATGATGATCAGGGCGCGACGCCGTATGAGAGACTTGTAAACGATTATGTGGAGGACACAAATGATGCGCTTACCGAAAAGGTGAAGGCTTACATCCAGGATACAAGGTCACAGCTGGAAAGCATTACAACATATAATCAGCTCGTGAGTGCTGATCATAACGGAGATATGGTTATAACTGCGGATGATGTTTTCCGGAGATTGACCAATGCGGATACAACATCTGCGATCAAGTCGTCATACCGGTATGAGGATATGAGCGAACGAGGTGATATCGGCTATATGCTGACGGCATCCTGCAGTGATGATACAAATGTCAGCATCAATAATGGAAAGATAAAAGTAACGACCGGAAATATAAAGCTGATAAACGATGATGCACGGCTGGACGATAATATATATACAAATGATTATGATAGCACGATAGAAGTACCTGTTAAAAGATATATTGTGTTTGACAAACAGAGCGATATGGAACAGGGCGAGCAGTATATCAATGCTCTGCTGGGGAATTATGATCCATATTATGACGAATACATTTATAATGAAGAATATGAAGAAAGTGATACTGTGGAGGCTGATACAGATTCTGTATTGACAGCGGATGGCAAGTCTATTACCAAACAGGATATCATGTATGGCGATTATTATCCTAGCTCAGTTGAAAAACTGTATCTTGATGAAGCAGACGATTCTGGCAGTTCATCTGGAAAGGTCTACTGTCTTGTGCTAAGCTATGATGCATATTCATTTATAAATATCACGGGAAAATGCTATGTGGACGTGGCGGCTGCTGTAGACAACATCAAAGCGTCAAATCCGGAAATGGTTCAATACATTGGAATATGGAGGACGAAGAGCGAGGGAATACTGGCAGGATTTGCAGTCATGTTGCTGCTGTGCATCGTCATGTCAATATTTTCAATGGTCAACGCCGGCGTAAAGACAGGGAAGGAGACGATAACTCTCGGCAGATTTGAGAGGACTCCGACTGAGCTTGTGCTGGCTATGGCAGTATGCTCTGTTGCAGCAGCAGTAGGGATCTGCGTTGAAAGCGGTATTGCATCCATGTGTGTGAACCAGTATAGGAATTACACATTTGTATCAGAGAATATACAGTATATTGCGTTTCTGGTGCCGGTGGCATGCCTATATTCTGTGGCATTGTTTTTCTTTAATAATATAGTCGCTAAGGTGAAGGCGGGAACATTTTTTGCAGACTGTCTGATAATCCGCGCACTGAAGTGGATAGCAAGAAAGACGAAAGCTTGTTTCAGGTATGTGAAAAGTCATATGTCCCTGACGCAGAAGGGCGTATGGGCTTATATAGGTATAACTATAGTAGAGATAATTTTTGTGGCAATCCTGGCAGCAGGCAGCATGAGAGGCCTTCTTTGGGTGGTGATTTATATCATTTTAAAATGGCTGTGCATAGTCGGAATAGTGGCATATCTCATACAGACACAAGAGTTATACAAGTGCGCAAAGGAGATGGCGGAGGGCAATCTGGACAGGAAAGCGGACACAAGCAAAATGTTCTGGGTATTCCGCGCACATGGTGAACACCTCAACCAGATAAGAGACGGCATGTCAAAGGCTGTTGAGGCCAGAATGAAGAGTGAGCATTTGAAGACAGAACTCATAACAAATGTATCCCACGATATAAAGACCCCGCTTACATCCATAATCAACTATGTTGATCTGCTGCAGAAGGACGATATGGATGAGAAGACAAGACAGGAATATATAGAAGTTCTCTCAAGGCAGTCTGCGAGATTGAAAAAACTCATAGAGGATCTGGTCGAGGCATCCAAGGCATCCACTGGCAATATCCAGATAAACTGGGCAGAGATAGATGCCAATATGCTGCTTGAGCAGGCTGTTGCAGAATATGAGGATAAACTTGCAAATGCCGGGCTTAAGGTCGTATTCACAAGATCAGAGTTGCCAGCAGTCATAAGAGCTGATGGACAGCATCTGTGGAGAGTATTTGATAATCTTCTGTGTAATATAAGCAAATATGCAATGCCGGGGACAAGGGTATATGCATCGGTGATAATCGATGACAGAAAGACCAGGATTGAGTTCAAGAATATATCCAGAGATCCGCTCAATGTGTCCAGTGATGAGCTCATGGAGAGATTTGTCCGTGGAGACAGCTCCAGAAATACGGAGGGAAGCGGACTGGGATTGTCTATTGCAAACAGTCTGTGTACACTGATGGGTGCAAAATTCAGATTGAGCATAGATGGTGATCTGTTCAAGGCAGTTATAACATTTGACTGCGGAACTCCGCAGAAGAAAACCAATCGTTAGAATAATGTGTGATCTGCAGGTTGAATTATGAAAAAATATTAGATTTTAGCACAAAACGTTATTGACAACTAATTTGAGTTAGGGCATACTAACCTTGATGATAATATTATCAACAATCAGAAGGAGGCGTGTATGATGACTAACGAAAGATTAGAGACGGACAAGAAGAGTATAGATGATACAGGTATCCAGCGTACAGAGATGCAGAAAGAGATCGTTATCAGCAGACTCAGGGAAATGGGATGCAGGATAACCAGACAGAGAATGATACTCCTTGACATAATACTCGGGGAAGAGTGTTCTTCCTGCAAGGAGATTTATTATAAGGCGACCAAGCAGGACAGTCGTATAGGCTCGGCTACAGTGTACAGAATGGTGAATACATTGGAGGATATAGGAGCCATCAACCGTAAAAACATGTATAAGGTTGCCTGTGGTGCCAACTGTGGTATAGAGGATGCCTGTGTCATTGAGCTTGATGATTCATCCAGCATTGAGCTTTCGGCCAAAGAGTGGAACAGGATAATCCGTGCAGGACTTATGGCTGGCGGATATATTGAGAATCAGATGGTGACAGGTGTCAATGTAAAGCCTTGTGGCTGTGGCTCATGTTGTTAATAACGAAGGAGATGATCTACAATGGGTGGAACAATATTGGTAGTGTGCATACTGGTGCTTATAGTAGTGGGTGCAGTTATCAGTTCTACAAAGCACTTTAAAGGAGAAGGAGGCTGCTGTGGCGGCGGTGGTTCCGTCAAGGTCAAGGGTGACAAGATAAAGGATGTTGTCGCCGTGAAGACTATTTACATAGAGGGAATGCACTGCAGCAACTGTTCAGATCGTGTACAGAATGCACTGAACAGTCTGAGCCAGGTGAACGCAAAAGTCGACCTCAAGAAGAAGCAGGCTATCGTTAAGCTCGGAAGAGAAGTATCTGATGATGAGCTTAAGAGCTGTGTAGAGAAGTGTGGATACTCAGTAACTGGTATAGGATAAAGTCTTGAATAAAAAATTGTAAAAAATTTTCAAAAAATTGTTGGCAATTCGAATAAGATGTGGTATTATCCATATTGTTGTTGAAAACACAACAGATAAGCGCGAGTGGCTCAGCGGTGGAGCATCTCCTTGCCAAGGAGAGGGTCGCGGGTTCGATTCCCGTCTCGCGCTCTGGATAATTTCCATGTTGCTAAAATTTTAAAAAAGTTGTTGACAGTTTGCTGGCGGTGTGATATTATCCATATTGTTGTTGGTAGCACAGCAGATAAGCGCGAGTGGCTCAGCGGTGGAGCATCTCCTTGCCAAGGAGAGGGTCGCGGGTTCGATTCCCGTCTCGCGCTCTTTTATATTAATTCACACTCAGGATTCAATCCTGATTTTTTTTTGCCCTCAGAAGCGATTGGTAATAAAATTTAAACATTTTTACTATTGAATAAATGACATGTAGTGATATAATCAATCACAATCGTTGAATATCAGAAAAAGTATAATTTTTACGAGGTAATGATTAAATTATGAAAGAGAGACTTAAGAATTTTCATCATTCAGCAGTTTTTATCTGTCTGGTTCTTGCAATTGTTCTGGACGTTGTTCTGGAAGCTCTTGGAAGACATTCGCTGTTTAAGGCGATATCGTATGTGTGGAATCAGCCGCTCATATTTCTGTATAACTGTTCGATCATTTTCTTTACGCTGACACTTTCGCTGCTCATGAGAAAGAGAATATTCGGATACTGCGTTATATCGTTTGCATGGCTGATACTTGGAATCACGAACTGCATAGTTCTGGGATTCAGAATAACGCCATTTTCAGCTATCGATATGCTTATGGCGAGGAATACGATAACTATCATAGACAAATATTTTAATGTATGGCAGATCGTGCTCATAGCTGCGCTTCTGTTCGTTGCGCTGGCAGCCATCATAGTTCTGTTCATAAAATCGCCGACGGTTACGGGCAATATATATAGAACGAGAACGACTGTGTTTATAGTTGCGACATTCTTCTGTGTAATGCTCTTCACCAAGATCGCGCTCAATGCACAGACTATATCAGATAATTTTGCAAACCTTGCAACGGCATACAACAATTATGGATTTGTATACTGTTTCTCAAACAGTGTGGTCGATGTAGGTATAGGACAGCCGAGTGATTACAGCGAGGATAAGATGCTTGAGATAAAGGATGATCTGGACAGTGTTGGCACAACGGATTCAAAGCATGGCAAGGACAAGCCAAACGTTATATTTGTACAGCTTGAGTCATTCATGGATCCGTCATATGTAAAATGCCTCACGTTCAATGAGAATCCTATTCCGAATTTCACAAAGCTGAAGGAGGAATGTACATCAGGATTCCTGACGATGCCGGCGATCGGTGCAGGTACAGCCAACTCGGAATTTGAGGTGCTCACGGGATTTAACGTGGCATATTTCGGTGCAGGTGAGTATCCATATAAGACCATACTTGGCAAGCAGACCATAGAGAGCATGGCGACACAGTTGAAGCTTGATGGTTATTCAACACATGCCATGCACAATCACGATGGTACATTCTATGACAGATACAAGGTGTATAAAAACATGGGGTTTGATACATTTACCCCGATGGAGTATATGTACAATCTGGAGCATACTCAGAAGAACTGGGAGAAGGACAATGTCCTTACCGGTGAGATCATGAAGACTCTGTACTCTACCACTGGACGGGATTTCATATTCACCGTCAGCGTACAGGGACATGGAAGATACCCATCAGAGCTGGACGAGGAGAATTACAGTTACCCTATAAAGGTTGCCGGCACAGGCGATGAGAGTCTTGATACACAGTGGACATATTACTGTAACCAGCTCCACGAGATGGACGATTTCATTGGCAAGCTTATAGACAGACTTACGGCGTACGATGAGCCGGTCGTTCTCGTTATGTATGGAGACCATCTTCCTGGATTTGAGATCACAGAGGACGATATAACCAACGGAGACCTTTACCAGACAGAGTATTTTGTCTGGAGCAATATGAAGAACTTCCCGGTTGAGGATGAGGATATAGAGGCATATCAGCTCAGCACAAAGGTGTTTGATATGCTGGGATTTGAGAAGAGCTATGTGCAGAAGTTCCAGTCAAAGTACAAGCCGGGCGATGCAAACTATGATGATGATCTCGAGAACATTGAGTATGATATGCTTTATGGACAGAGATACATGTATCCTGATGGATGGCCATATGAGCCGACGAATATGAAATACGGCATAAGCAAGATCAGGATCTCGGAGATCAAAAAGGGCGTGTATGTGCCACCGGTTGATGAAGAAGCGGATTTCACGGCAAATGATGGTTCCGGGGACGGTGAGAGTGCTGAGGAGCCACAGCCTATGAATGGATATTATATCCACGGAAGCAACTTCAATGAATGTACATTTGTGTGGATAGATGATGCCTTTTTGAAGGAGACTATCTATATAGACAGAGATACGCTGTTTCTTCCATATGAGGACTCGTTTGAGGCGGGCAAGGAGATATCCGTGGCGCAGGTCGGAGACGACAGTATAGATTTCGGAGTGGAAGACACTTATGTATATAAGGGAGATCCTGAAGATCCGGAGGACACAGAGACAAATGTGACCACGGAGACGGAAGAACTGCCTTGACAAGAACTATATAATTTGTTAGCATGTTTAAAAAGTTACATCACCCAACGCGATAAGTGTTGGGTGATGTGTTTTCTCTATTAAGGCTAATTGACGTACATAATGAGCACAATGCTCTTATTAAATATTTTACAGAAAGAGAGAGAAGAAAATGGGTAAGATTATTGGCGAAGGAATTACATTTGATGACGTTTTATTGGTACCTGCTTATTCTGAGGTATTACCAAATGACGTTGACCTTACAACAAAGCTGACACAGAAGATTAAGTTGAACATTCCTCTTATGAGTGCCGGTATGGACACAGTTACAGAGCACAGAATGGCTATTGCCATGGCTCGTCAGGGTGGTATCGGAGTTATCCACAAGAACATGTCCATAGAGAAGCAGGCAGAGGAAGTTGACAAGGTAAAGCGTTCAGAGAACGGTGTAATATCAGATCCATTTTACTTATCTCCAGAGCATACACTGGCAGATGCTGACGAGCTTATGAGCAAGTTCAGAATCTCAGGTGTACCTATCACAGAGGATGGCAAGCTTGTTGGAATCATAACCAACCGTGACCTGAAGTTTGAGAAGGACTACACCAAGAAGATCAAGGAGTCAATGACATCTGAGGGTCTTGTTACAGCAAAGGAGGGAATCACACTTGACGAGGCTAGAGAGATCCTTGGAAAGGCTCGTAAGGAGAAGCTTCCTATCGTTGATGACGATTTCCACCTGAAGGGACTCATCACGATCAAGGATATTGAGAAGCAGATCAAGTACCCATATTCAGCACATGACGCACAGGGCAGACTTCTCTGTGCAGCAGCAGTAGGATGTACAGCCAACATCCTCGACAGAGTTGCAGAGCTCGTATCAGCAAAGGTTGATGCGATAGTTATAGATACAGCACATGGACATTCAGCCAACGTTCTGAGAACCTTCAAGATGGTTAAGGAGAAGTATCCTGACCTTCAGGTTATTGCCGGTAACGTTGCAACAAGATCAGGCGCACAGGCTATGATCGACATGGGTGTAGATGCAGTCAAGATCGGTATCGGACCTGGTTCTATCTGTACAACAAGAGTTGTTGCAGGTATCGGTGTACCACAGATCACAGCTATCATGCAGGCATATGATGCAGCTATGAATGCCGGAATCCCTGTTATCGCAGATGGCGGTATCAAGTATTCAGGAGATATCACAAAGGCTCTGGCAGCAGGTGCCAACGTATGTATGATGGGAAGTCTGTTCGCAGGTACAGATGAGGCTCCTGGTGATTTCGAGCTTTATCAGGGACGTAAGTACAAGGTATACAGAGGTATGGGATCTATAGCAGCCATGGAGAATGGTTCTAAGGACAGATACTTCCAGGAGAACGCAAGAAAGCTTGTCCCAGAGGGCGTTGAGGGCCGTGTGGCATACAAGGGATCACTTGAGGATACAGTATTCCAGCTCATCGGTGGACTTCGTTCAGGTATGGGTTACTGCGGAGCAAAGAACATTGCAGAGCTTCATGAGAAGGCAGAGTTCGTCAAGATTTCAGCAGCTTCACTCAAGGAGAGCCATCCACATGATATCCATATCACAAAGGAAGCTCCTAACTACAGTGTAGAGTAATAGAAATTTGCATAGATGATATCAGATAAGAGGATGCATATCTGTCAGATATGCATCCTTTTTTCTTGACACCGTTCTGTTATGTGAGATAATGGAGAATAGGTGTCTTAGAAAAGAGGTGTTTGGATATTTATGAAGGTAAACAATCCAGGTAAAAAAGATCTTGACCAGCTTGTGATGCTTGAGCAGGAGACATTTTCTGAGGCTGAGGCAGCAAGCCGGGAGTCTATAGAGCGAAGACTGAAGGCACACAGAGAAACCTTCTGGGTGCTCAAGAAGGACGGACGAATAATAGCAGGTATAAATGGCATTACTACTAATGAGAAGGATTTGAGCGATGCCATGTATACGGGCGAGGACTTCTACGACAAGAAGGGTCGCTGGCTTATGATATTCGGCGTGTCAACTCTGCCGGACTATCAGCACAATGGATATGCGGCGAAGATAATGCATGAGGTTCTTCAGGAGACGGTCAAATGTAAACTCGACGGAGTCGTCCTCACATGTAAAGAGAACATGATCCCATTCTACGAACAATTTGGTTTTGTGGATGAGGGCGTGAGTGAATCTGAGCATGGCGGTGTCGTCTGGCATCAGATGAGGATAAGGCGCAGAGATATAAAACGTGATTATAAGCAGGATGTGATTGATTGTATAGTGATAGTAGTTGTGGCCGCCGTACTGGCATTTCTGCTGGGACGATTTGTGATATTAAACTGTAATGTACCTACTGGTTCCATGCTTGAGACAATACAGCTTGGAGACAATATAATAGGAAGCAGGCTTACATATAAGTTCTCTGATCCTGAGCGTGGCGATATAGCCATATTCAAGTGGCCGGACGATGAGTCCCAGATATATATCAAGAGAATCATAGGACTGCCGGGTGAGACCGTGGAGATCATAGATGGTAAGGTATATATAAATGGAAGTGATACTCCGCTCAAGGAGGATTATCTTAGTGATGAGGCAAGGACTGACGTAAGATCGTTTGGACCATATCAGGTTCCTGAGGACTGTTACTTTATGCTGGGAGACAACAGACCAAACTCAGCGGATGCCAGACTTTGGGAGAATACCTATGTGAAGCGTGACAAGATACTTGCCAAAGCAGAATTTGTGTATTTCCCATTTTCACAGATAACATGGCTTGGAAACGGAGCAGAGTATTAGATTGTATGTCATGATGGATAATCAGAGGAGATGGTCACATGAACAGAGTAAGATTTGACATGCATTGTCATACGGCTGAGGGATCACCCGATGCCAAAGTAAAGATTCTTGATTATATTGATCTGTTAAAGCAGCGTGGTTTTCACGGAATGCTGGTCACAGACCATGATTCATATTCCGGATACAAGGCGTACTTAAGGCAGAAAGATAAGGTGAAGGATTTCACTGTGCTCAGAGGTATCGAGTATGATACGTTTGACTATGGACATTTCCTCATCGTACTGCCATCAGATACACCTGAGGAGGTGTACGACCTGTTTGAACACAGGGGCATGGCGCTTATCAGGGTGATATGGCTTGTGCACGAGTGCGGCGGTATACTTGGCCCAGCTCATCCATTTGGCGAGAAGTTCATGAGCTTTGGCAGCACGAGAAGGCTTGGCATGATAGAGCACAGACTATATGCACAGCATTTTGACTTCATAGAGGGATATAATTGCTGTGAATCAGCCAAGAGGAATAAGATGGCCAGAAGGCTTGCGTCATACTATGATATACCTGTTTTGGGTGGAAGCGATGCCCATAAGGAGAACTGTGTCGGACTTGCAGGTACATATCTTCCGGATTATATACATTCGGAGGATGATCTGATAAATTATATAAATGACGGCAATCATCCCGAGGTTGGCGGAAAGAGATACCCGAAGACCTTGAAGGACAAGATAGGACCTGCCGGCAAATTCCTGACGTATGGATTTTATTTATACAATATATATGGCGCATTCCGAAATTATCCTGCGAGATGTCGCGCATACTTTGCGGCATCGGCAAAACTGAAGGCAAAAATGAAAAGTAACTGTTCAGACAGGGGACTGGATAGCAAAAAATAAAAGCAAAAACAGAAAGGGCGATTATGAATAAGAAGGAAAGAAGTAATTTTACGGGGACGCTGGGCTTTGTTATGGCAGCAGCGGGAAGTGCGGTAGGACTTGGTAATATATGGAGGTTCCCATATCTTGCGGCAAAGGACAACGGTGGTGTGTTTATACTTGTGTATATAATACTTGCGCTTACATTTGGATTCACACTGCTCACAACAGATATTGCAATAGGAAGAAAGACTCGGCAGGGACCGCTCACAGCTTATGGTCTTATACATAAGAAGTGGAAATGGCTTGGCGGTCTGTCGTGGATCGTACCGGTCATAATCCTTCCATATTACTGTACTATCGGAGGATGGGTTCTGAAGTATATGACAGCATATTTTACAGGTCAGACAGAGGCTGCCACTGGTGACGGTTATTTCACCGGTTTTATAACAGCCCAGACTGCGCCTATAGTATTTGCACTTATATTCCTTACGGCCACAGGCGTTGTCGTATTCTGTGGTGTTGAAAAGGGAATAGAGAAGTTTAGCAAGGTGCTCATGCCGATATTGGTAATTCTTATAATTGGAATTTCGATCTATTCACTGACGATCAAGCATACCGGTGATGATGGTACGATCAGAACAGGAATTGATGGGCTGAAGGTATATTTGATTCCTAATTTTAAGGGAATGACATTCAGGGATATATTCATGGTTGTAATGGATGCCATGGGACAGCTCTTCTTCTCGATAAGTGTCGCTATGGGTATCATGGTTGCGTATGGCTCATATGTTAAGAAGGATGTTAACCTTATGAAGTCGATCAATCAGATAGAGATATTTGACACAGCAGTGGCTTTCCTTGCTGGTCTGATGATAGTCCCTGCGGTGTATGTGTTCTCTGGAACGGAAGGCATGTCAGCGGGCCCTGGACTTATGTTCATATCTCTGCCAAAGGTATTCAATGCCATGGGTAAGGTCGGAACAGTCATCGGAGCCCTGTTCTTCATCATGGTTACATTTGCGGCGATCACATCCTCAGTATCGGTCATGGAAGCGATAGTGTCAGGACTTATGGATAAGTTCCATCTCACGAGAAAGAAGAGTGCGGTCATAACAACTGTATATGCGGTTGTCGGAATGTTGGTCGTATGTTTCGGTTACAACATATGGTACTTTGAGCTCAAGCTTCCAAATGGAGCTACAGCCCAGATCCTCGATGTGATGGATTACCTGAGTAACAACATCTTCATGCCGCTTGTGGCTATCCTGTCATGTATACTTATCGGCTGGGTAGTGAAGCCTAAGACGGTTATAGACGAGGTTACAAGAAATGGCGAGAAGTTTGGAAGAAAGAAGCTCTATATTGTCATGGTAAAGTTTGTGGCACCAATACTGCTTGCATTGCTGCTTCTCCAGTCATTTGGAATTGACTTTGTACAGTTTGTTACAAATCTGTTCAAATAGAACAATATAGTTTATAATGTAGAGGCGTTTGTCATGTGAGTGATGAAGGCCTCTATATTTTTGTCATAAGGAATGTCATTGCAGGATATTTATACCGGGTTTACGGATTTAATGGGAGAATGATGGATGAACAACAGGGATGATTTGATATATCTTGCCCCGATGGAGGGGATAACAGGATACATATACAGAAATGCACATCACAAATATTTCGGCGGCGTTGACAAATACTTTATGCCGTTCATTGCCCCGGCGAAAGGACGTCCTCTCAGAAACAGGGAACTAAGGGATGTGCTGCCGGAAAACAATCAGGGGATAAATGTGGTGCCGCAGCTTCTGACCAACAGCGGCGAGGGATTTGTGAAGGCCGCAAAGTTCCTGAAGGAGCTTGGATATAACGAGGTGAATATCAATCTCGGCTGTCCGTCAAAAACTGTTGTCACGAAGTATAAAGGCTCGGGTTTGATATACGATACGGAGAGGCTTGACAACTTCTTATATGAAGTATTTGCCGCCGACGTGATGGATGTGTCTATAAAGACCAGAATAGGAAGAGACAGTTCTGTGGAGTTTGAGGATATCATAGAAATATATAAGAAGTATCCGATAAGTGAGCTGATCATACATCCGAGAATACAGACGGATTTCTACAAGAATACGCCAAACATGGAAGTGTTTGCCGAAGGTGTGGCTTCATATGGAAGACCAGACACAGTGTGCTACAACGGGGATATAAACAGTGTGGTGGATTATGACAGGTTCACGGGCGATTTTCCTGATATAAGTAAGGTTATGATAGGCAGGGGGATAATAGCTGATCCTTGTCTGGCGGAGCGGATAAAAGAAGAGTGTGGCGACAGTACATATGACTGGAACAGATTTTTCATATTCCACGATGAACTTTACAGGAATTACTGTGAGTCGGATGTGGGCAGGGGCAACACGATGTTCAAGATGAAGGAGCTGTGGGCTTACTGGTCGAGGCTGTTTTATGATGTGGAGGGAGCTGAGAGGGCTCTTAAGAAGATCCGGAAGACTAGAGATAATGGTGAGTATGAGGCGGCAGTCAGGATGCTGGCTGCACTGTGCAGATAGGAGATGATATCATGGGATGTCTTGGAAATTGTATATGGTTTTTATGTGGCGGAATATTGAGCGGACTTTCGTGGGGGGCAAGCGGGGTGCTGTGCTGTATAACGATAATAGGGATTCCGATTGGGATGCAGTGCTTTAAATTTGCGGGACTTGCATTCTTTCCATTTGGAAAAGAGATAGTGTATGGAGGCGGGGCTGGCTCGCTGATCGCGAATATCATATGGCTGCTCTGCTGCGGAATACCTATGGCGGTAGAGAATGCCTGCCTGGGGCTGCTGCTTTGCATAACGATAGTCGGAATTCCATTTGGGCTTCAGTTCTTTAAGATCGCCAAGCTGGCGCTCATGCCTTTTGGTGCAGAGATTGTGGGATGATGGTGGAAATATACATAAATATAGTTGACAGAACTTGAATCACTAGAATATAATAATGTGGCGTCAGATATGTGCTGACGCCATATATAAGGCAATGACGAAGAGAAGTAGCATAGATTATCGCCCACAGAGAGCCGGTGGTGGTGGGAGTCCGGCGGAGTGAATATATGTGAATAACACTTTACCAGCCGCAAGCTGAAAGATATAGCCCATAGCGGGATACGTGTTTTATGTCGAGTAGGGGAGCCGTAGCTGCACGATACGCAGAGAGGTCATGAGCAAGGTGACTGAGAGGGACTGGGACGCGATGCTTTGAATATACGAAGATCGTGTAACGGTAAATCAGGTGGTACCGCGGACATTAAAGCAGACAAGTAACCGACAGGTAGTTTGAGAGAGCTTATGTTCGTCCTGAATATTTGCATATGTATATGTGCATCTGATTCAGGATGAACATAAGCTTTTTCTATTTGCAAGAGAAATAACAGCCAGTGCGTAATCCTGAAAAAGCCAAAGTGGACATAAAGCCACAGGCAAATAGTAAAGAAAAGGAGAGAACAGATGACAATCGAGAACATTTATCGTAACAGAACAATGAACGAGATCACTGAGGGCGATGTGGGAAAGACACTTAAGGTTGCCGGATGGGTAGAGAATATCCGTGACCACGGTGGAGTATCATTTATCGATCTTCGTGATATGTATGGCGTGCTCCAGGTAGTGATGAGAGACACATCACTGCTTGACGGAATAACAAAGGAGGATTGTGTATCAATCGAGGGTATCGTTGAGCACAGAGATGAGGAGACATACAATCCTAAGATCCCTACAGGTACTATTGAGCTTGAGGCAAAGACTGTAGAGATACTTGGCAAGGTATATAAGCAGATTCCATTTGAGATCCAGACATCCAAGGAGACACGTGAGGATGTGAGACTCAAGTACAGATATCTTGACCTCAGAAACAAGAAGGTTAAGGACAACATGATTTTCAGAAGCCAGGTCATCAGCTACCTTCGTCAGAAGATGACTGAGATGGGATTCCTTGAGATCCAGACACCTATCCTCTGCGCATCATCACCTGAGGGTGCAAGAGATTACATCGTGCCATCAAGAAAGTTCAAGGGCAAGTTCTATGCACTTCCACAGGCACCACAGCAGTACAAGCAGCTCCTCATGGTATCAGGATTTGACAAGTACTTCCAGATTGCTCCTTGTTTCAGAGATGAGGATGCGAGAGCAGATCGTTCACCTGGTGAGTTCTACCAGCTTGACTTTGAGATGAGCTTTGCAACACAGGAGGATGTATTTAAGGTTGGAGAGGAAGTCCTCTCAGCAACATTTGAGAAGTTTGCACCTGAGGGCGCAGTGGTTACACAGGCTCCATATCCTATCATCAGCTACAAGCAGGCTATGCTTGAGTTCGGTACAGATAAGCCTGACCTCAGAAACCCACTCAGAATAATAGACCTCACAGACTTCTTCCAGAGATGTACATTCAAGCCATTCCATGGCAAGACAGTGCGTGCCATCAATGTACACAAGAAACTTTCAAAGGGACAGCATGAGAAGATGCTCAAGTTTGCACAGAGCATCGGCATGGGCGGTCTTGGATACCTAGAGATCCTTGAGGATATGTCATACAAGGGACCTATCGACAAGTTCATTCCTGATGATATGAAGGGTGAGATTGCAGAGCTTGCAGGCCTTCAGCCTGGAGATACTATTTTCTTCATCGCAGACGTGGAGGAGCTTGCAGCGTCATTTGCAGGACAGATCAGAATTGAGCTTGGCAACAGACTTGACCTCAACGAGAGGAACGCATTCCGTTTCTGTTATATAAATGACTTCCCAATGTACGAGTATGACAAGGAGAGCAAGAAGATCATCTTCACTCACAATCCGTTCTCAATGCCACAGGGCGGACTTGAGGCGTTAAATGAGAAGGATCCACTTGATATCCTGGCTTACCAGTACGACATCGTCTGCAACGGTATCGAGCTTTCATCAGGCGCTGTAAGAAACCACGACATGAAGATCATGGTCAAGGCATTTGAGATCGCAGGATACACAGAGGATGATCTGAAGGAGAAGTTCGGAGCACTCTACAATGCATTCCAGTTCGGAGCACCACCTCATGCAGGTATGGCTCCTGGTGTGGACAGAATGATCATGCTTCTCAGAAACGAGGAGAATATCAGAGAGGTCATCCCATTCCCAATGAATGGAAATGCACAGGATCTTATGTGCGGAGCACCTGGCGAGGTTACAGAGCAGCAGCTCCGTGAGGTTCACATTAAGGTCAGACAGTAAAAAGGCCGGACGGCACTTGTGATTTTTAGACTCGAATATGAAGACATATATACAAACACATTCAGCTACCCTCACTTCAGCTGGCTTACATCTGCGTGATGTTTCAGCCGCGATAAGGGCGCTGCGGCTTTCACATCAGCAGGTAAGCGCTGAAGATCAGTCGCTTTCATTATCGTTTGTATATATGTTTCATATCTTATGTATCAAGAACTACAAGTGCCTGTTTTTTTGACATGTACTTGTGTATAAAAACGGTTTTAATTGTTTTTATGAGAATTGTAAGAGGAGGCTTTTGACGATGGCAGGTTTTCTTATAAAGGACACAACTAGGGAAGAACGAGAGCAGATAGTTGCCGATTCTCTGGGAAATATAGATGCTTACTGCGATGGATGCATGTGCGGTATCACAGAGATGTATCAGGATTATATTGACGGGAAGAAAGAGCTTCGTGAGATAAATATGGAGTTCAATGCGAGATATGTCCGGGATGAGAATATGGATGGACGGAAGTAAGCATATGGTGACAACTTTAATAATATTTATGTGGCAGAGCTGGAAAAGCCATGTTAATATGGACATACAGTTAGTTGGTTTACATTACATCAATAAATAAGAATTAAAAAAGGGAAATTTATATGGGGATACGAAAAGGAATATTTATAGGTGCTGCGATGCTCTCCATTATGGCGTGTACGGCCTGTGGAAATTCAGGTGGAAATGTTTCAGAAACAAATAGTGCGGAGACCTCGACCGGTGTGGAGAGCGGAATAATAGAGCAGCCACAGGTCATGTATGATGGACACATCTATTATTACAATGCAACCGGAAGAGATGAGAAATTGCCGGAAGGATACGAGATCGCGGGAACGATAAAAAGGGTCGACAGCAAAGACTATCCTGCAGAGAATTTTGCGGCAGCAGGCGTGGATCTTGAAGCTGGACAGGAAATATATATCAGCACAACTGAGAAGAATGTCATTTATCTGAAATATGACAGCGGATATGCGAGGTTTGAGAGAAGACCGGAGGAAGCTACGGAGAAAGCGCAGGATGAGACGAAGTCTGCAGAGAAAGAGAACGAGATAGAGGGGAATAGTGAGATGACAGCTTATATGGATGCTTCTATGGAAGAGGATTATGGGGAAGATGGAGAATTCGACTTTGACAGTATATTTGGGATAGATCAGCTTGACCTGAACTACGAGGCACATGTTGCAGGATTTGACGGAGAGAGCTTTTTGTATAGTGTGCATATTGATGGCGGTGTCACAGATGAGAAGGTAGATGAGATCCAGCAGGTGATGGCGGATTATTCTTCGCAAAATGGTGATGAAGAAAACTATATGGGGTATATTGATATATATAATGGTGAAGACCAGATAATGATATATCTTGACCTTGGCGGTGTATCAGAAGAAAATAGCAACATGGCGGTAACGGGTATACTGAACGCACTTAACAGTGTCTCAGGTATAAAGAGTGTTATCATAAACGAAGGGATGTAGAAAAAAGAAAACATGTGTGAAAAGTCCATGATGTTTATTCTGAAATCACAAAGTAATTTTTGGCTATCTTTTCAAAAGTTCTGAGTCGAACTTTCTACTTCATAAGCGCTTTTTTATTTAATGCTTATGAAGTAGAGAATTTTTACCTTATCGTAAATTCGCAAGATAAATTATATGTATCGTAATCCCAATCTCTTTCACTTTCAAAGAACGCAAATTGTTTAATCAAACGATAGTGTCCAGCAGGCAATTCTCCATAAAAACTTTTAACATCAATTTCTAATGTTAATCGTTCGTTAGGCTTAATAAAACAATCCTTTTCATTGCTCTTTGAGGGGTCATCAAGCTGTTTAAGTTGATACCAAGTGCCGGATTGTTCAGCTTCTATTTCAAAATAATTTGGTGAATATCGGTATTCTTTATCAGAAGTATTTTCTATTAGAAATGAAAGGTGCTTCAAATCTAAATCCTTTTCTGTACTCATTGAAATCTTCAAATCACCCAAAGTGTCAAGTGCTTCTTCACTTCCATAAGGAGAAACCTCATATTCTTCGGAATAATCTTGTACTACATGGTTATCACTGTCCTTTGCTTGACTGCACCCAACAATACACACCAATAACGATAAGTTTAGAAACATACATATTATTTTTTTCATTTGTCCTTATCTCCTTTCTTTTAAATTTATAATAGCAATAAAATGTCTATTTTCAATCAACTTTCATTGCAATTTATTTTTACTGTAACACATGCTCCCCCTGCTTCATTATTAGCAATTTGGATATTTCCGCCATGTCTTTCACTTAAAATCTTACTAATATTCAGCCCTAATCCCAAATGTTCAGTAGATATATCTTTCGATGATTTATAAAATGGTAATGTCGCTTTTTCAATATCAATATTTTTAAACCCGCAACCATCATCTGAAACAGATATAACTAAATTATTATTCTCTATTACTGCGCTAATAGCAATATCACTTTTTGCGTATCTAATACTATTAGAGAGTAAATTTTCATAAATCTGCATGACTGTATTTAAATTGATAAACAAGGTTATATTATCACCGCTTGTAGTAATTGAAAAATGTTTGTCATAACAAAGTGCTTCTGCTGTGTTATTAAAATTATCAATAAGTGCATGAAATGTAATCTGTTGCCGTGGAATATCAATATCCTCTAACCTATATAAGTTCGTCATAGCATTTACATATTTTTCAAGACGTGAAACATTTTTTGACATTACTGATATTTCATCTAATATTTCTTCTTGTGATACTAAGCCTTTGGGAATAAAGGAAAGCAGCATAGTAGCATGACCCTTTAGTAAAGTCAAAGGAGTGCGTAAGTCATGTAAAAAAGCAGCGTTTAGACGGCGCTGTTCAGCAAATTGTCGAAACATAGTTTCATTATTTTTCGCCAAACAGTCTTTCATTTTTTCAAAGGCATGACAGAGTTTTCCCATTTCATCATTTAATGGATATGATAACGTAAAATCTAAGTCATTTGCTTCAATTTTATGATACGCATTAGTTAATAGCTTAATAGGTTTCGATATTTTTTTTTTTATAAAAAAATGTTACACAACATATCATATTAATAGATAATACGATAGGAATAATTGCAACATTTAATGAACCTAAAACACTGTCAATAAGCCTATCCCGGTTTGTAAAATTAGGTGAAACTTCGATATATGAAACATGGTTCGGATAGACATATTCGTGTACTGGGCGTTCTTTTTGATAATCAACATTGAACTTGCATATCTCGTTTCCTTTCGTATCAAATATTGTGTATTTTGTTTGGTCATTACTATAAGCGGCGGTAAATGAACCATTTTCCGGTATATCATACCTTGTTGACATATTTTCATACTTATAGTTCAAATTTATTCTGTATTTGTCAACCATTGAAATTAAAAGTATACAAATAATTATTCCAATCAACAACGAAAACAAAGCATAAAGAACAAAGGACATCCTAATACTCATGCTATTTAACCGATTGAACCATCTGCTTCTCTTTAATTTTTCCATTTATATCCGCACCCCCAAACAGTTTCAATGTAAGGTCTATCGCCTAAAGATAAAAATTTTGCCCTAATACGTCTGATATGTTCTGTAACAACTGTATTATCACCAATGCCGTCTAATCCCCAAACTTTTTCATAAATAGTTTCCCGGTCAAAAACAATTCCTTTGTTTTGTGAAAGGAAAGATATTATATCAAATTCCTTTTTGGTAAAAGCCATATCATTATTATGATAAAACACAATACGTGAGGAATAATCTATAACCATATCTTCATCAAATTGCACCTTTGAAGATGTATTGTGTCTTTTTTCTCTGCGAAGATGTGCTGCAATGCGAGCTTCTAATTCATCAACAGAAAATGGTTTTATTACATAGTCGTCTGCGCCAATAGAAAATCCTTTTATTTTATCACTATCTTCAATGCGTGCTGTTAAAAAAATTATAGGGCATGAAACATAATCCCGTATTCTTTCACAAACAGTAAATCCATCAATATCTGGCATATTAACGTCTAACAAAATAATGTCAGGTTTTTTTCTACTTCTTTTAATGCAGCATTTCCTGCTGTTGCAGTATATACCGTATATCCAAGTTTGCTGAAATAGCAATACAGCATTGATACAATTTCTTTTTCATCGTCTACAATTAAAATACTCTGCGCCATAAATATGCCTCCATTGTGAATATCTGATTTAAGATTATCAAACAAAAATCTATTTCTAATCAATTTCTTTAATTTTCGATGTCATTAGATATTATATATGGCAATATGAGTTGTAGCAACCTTACTCTGCATGTTTTATGCTCTATTACCATCAATACTATGATATGTGTAATCATATCTCAAAGAAAAGAGGAACAGTAAAATGTAATAGGGTGAAAAATATGAAGCAGGATAAAGTGAAGTATGATTTTAAGGCTTTCGGGCAAGCCATTAAAGCAGCAAGAAAAGCAAAGGGAATATCACGCAATCAGTTAGCCGACACACTGAATATTGCGCCCCGGTATATCGCGTCCATTGAAAACAGCGGGCAGCACCCAAGTTTACAGATTTTATATGAGCTTGTAACCCTGCTTGACGTATCAGTAGACCAGTTCTTTTTCCCGGAACGGGAACAAGAGAAGTCCACACGCCGCCGTCAGCTCGATACCATGCTTGACACAATGAGCGAAACAGACTTAAAAATCATGTCTGCTACTGCAAAAGGCATAGAGGAAGCCAACAATGACAGGACGGGGGAATAAAGTTCCCTCGTTTTTGTCTGCATAAAGTGAATGAAGCGTCGCAGAATTGCGGCGTTTTTCTTTTGCGCTTTTTGGCATACTGGGAGTTCCGTTGTAGTGATAAGTGAGGAAAAAACTTTCTTAGCAAGCATAGGAAAAGAGTACCCTTTTCCGTATTTTCGCCCTCCCGTCCTGCGGTGCGTCGGTTGAAAATTGCTTGTTGGGAAGTATGGAGGAGATTGAGACGTATATAGGCAATATAGAGTCTGGAAAGAGCGGAAGCATAGATATCCTCACGAATGCCGTGGCGACGACTGCTGCGAGCGGTGATATGTCAAAGGTGATAGTTACATATGAGGACAAAGAGGGTAATGAGACGACGATTGAGGGGAATTTCAAGGCGACTGTGGAATCTCCGGTATATGACAATGTAGAGAAGATAAAGGACAGCACAAAAAGCAGCGATAAAAAGGTGTTATATGGTGTAATTGCTGTGGTTATAGTGATAGCTCTGTTCTGTATATGTGTGATAAGAAAGCACAGGAGAAAAAAGGAGATTCTTGATGAATTTTAGATTCCGGTCACGGGGAGAGAGTTTATAAGGAGATAGATTGTATGGGGTGGATATGGCATTTGTGTCTTATGAATATGAAGAGAAGAAAGATCAGAACATTTCTCACCGTTCTCGGCGTGATGATAGGTGTTATATCGGTTGTAGCACTTCTGGCTGTGGGAATCGGAGTCAAGAACGAGATGATAGATTCTGCGGTTGCAAGTGGAAGTGTCAACCAGATAACGTTATACAGTGAGACCGGAAGTAAGCATAAGGATCGAATGATAACGGACAGAACGATATCTACATTGACAGATCTTGCAAATGTGGATGGTTGTTATCCTCTGTATGAGGTGCCTGTGAGTATGAAGTATGGGGAGTATGAATACTTTGGCAATCTTGTGGGTGTGCCGGGAAATGAGCTTGATGGCTGGAGTCTGGCCTATGGGGAAAACAGCAATTCTTCACATGGGACACCTGAATTGATCTCGGGCGGCAGTGTGGGCAAAATGTTCTTCAATCAAAAGATATTTGACAGTTACGAGAAGAGAGAGAAGAAGAGTATTGCATCCCTTGTCGGAAAGAGATTTGACACGACCGTCGGATGGAGCGGTGAAAGTGACAGGATATTCAAACTGAAGCTCGCCGGGGTTTTATCTGATGGAGATACGGATAACAGCTCTGACAATGCTTCTGCTGACACTTCTTATGACAGCGCAGTTCAGGATGAAGAGTCTGACGAATCGCTGGACATCCCTGACAGCTACAGCGAGAAGTCTCAGACGATATACTGTGATATGGATTCACTGAAAAGCCTGCTCAGAAAGGTCAGCGCCGATGGCAAGCTGTACGGTCAGCCGGTGGATGGCAATGGCAACAGCTACCGTGAATTTGTCTACACATCAGCGGTGGTGATCGTAGATGATATAAATAACGTTGATGCGATGGTAAAAAAGCTTCAGGACATGGGGTATCAGACAGAGAATTCCAAGGAATATCTGGACACGATACAGAAGTACCTCAAGATGATACAGCTTCTTCTCGGCGGAATCGGAATGATAGCACTTATTGTGGCTGTCATAGGAATAAGCAACACCATGACGACCTCTGTATTCGACCGGGTAAACGAGATCGGTATATTGAAGGTCCTCGGCTGCGACATAGACGAGCTCAGACTTCTGTTCCTCATGGAGGCCGCAGTGATAGGACTTGTCGGAGGCGTCCTCGGAGTATTATCCTCCTACGGAGTGAGAATAGTGGTGAATAAAGCCGACGTCTCCATGTTCAACCTTGCAAAAGGAACCCAGATAGCCATGATCCCATGGTGGCTTGCACTGGCCGGAGTCCTCGGCTCCGTGATCCTCGGAGTGGTAGCAGGCTATTTCCCAGCAAGATGGGCCTCAAAATTAAGACCAATAGACGCCGTGACAAGGAGGTAAAAGGTCACAAAATTATCGCAAACATAAAGAAAAAGCCAGAAAGATACAAAAAACAGAAAAGTTGTATCATTCAGAGGAAAATAAGCAAAAAAGATACAGTTTTACGCACAAAAAAAGCAGAGACAACTCACACAAAACACAAAGAATGTGTGAACTGTCTCTGCTTTTGTTGTATATCCCGTGATGGATCCACATCCTTACAGTGTACGGGCTTCACTATCTCAAAGGACTTTTCGTCCGTCCTTATTTCCTGTTGGCTCTGTAACGAAGAGTATGGTCAAGAATCTTCTTACGGATTCTGAATGACTTTGGTGTGATCTCCAGAAGCTCATCAGTGTCGATGAAGTCAAGAGCCTGCTCAAGACTCATCACCTTTGGAGGTGAGAGCTTGAGAGCATCATCTGATCCTGAAGAACGTGTGTTGGTAAGCTGCTTCTTCTTGCAGACATTGACCTCCATGTCCTCAGCACGAGGATTCTCACCTACAACCATACCGGCGTAAACCTGCTCACCAGGTCCGATGAACAGTGTTCCACGCTCCTGTGCGTTGAAAAGACCATATGTGATCGAAGTACCTGACTCGAATGCGATGAGTGATCCCTTTGAACGGTAGCTCATGTCACCCTTGTATGGAAGATACTCGTCAAATGTTGTGTTGATGATACCTGTACCCTTGGTAGCTGTCATGAAGTCACCACGGAATCCGATAAGTCCACGGGATGGAACAGAGAACTCAAGTCTTGTGGTTCCATTTCCTGTAGGAGCCATTCCCTGAAGCTCACCCTTTCTCTGGTTCAGCATGTTGATGATAGTACCTGAAAATTCGTCAGGAACATCTATATAAGCGATCTCAAATGGCTCAAGCTTATGTCCGAGCTCATCTTCCTTGTAGATAACCTCAGCCTTACTTACTGCAAATTCATAACCTTCACGTCTCATGTTCTCGATGAGGACTGACAGGTGAAGCTCACCACGGCCTGAAACCTTGAAAGCCTCAGTTGTGTCAGTCTCCTCAACTCGGAGGCTGACATCTGTGTTCAGCTCTCTGAAAAGTCTCTCACGGAGATGTCTTGATGTTACGAACTTACCTTCCTTGCCTGCGAGAGGAGAGTCATTTACCATGAATGTCATGGCGATGGTTGGCTCAGAAATCTTCTGGAAAGGAATTGGGTCAGGATTCTCAGGGGAGCAGAGAGTATCACCTATCTGTACATCTGCGATGCCTGAAACAGCAACGATAGAACCTATCTGTGCTTCCTTAACCTCTATCTTGTTAAGACCCTCATACTCGAAAAGCTTTCCGATACGAACCCTCTCGAGCTTGTCCGGGTCATGCTCATTTACTATGACAAGATCCTCATTTACCTTGAGGACACCATTGTCGACCTTGCCGACACCGATACGTCCAACGTACTCGTTGTAGTCGATTGTGCTGACAAGCATCTGTACACCTGCCTCAGGATCGCCTGTAGGAGCAGGAATGTAATCAATTATAGTGTCGAACAGAGGCTTCATGTCTGTGCCTGGCTCGGATGAGTCAAGTGTTGCATAACCGGACTTGGCAGAAGCAAATACAAATGGGCAGTCAAGCTGATCCTCATTTGCATCGAGCTCGATGAGGAGCTCAAGAACTTCGTCAACTACCTCGTCAGGACGTGCCTCAGGACGATCACATTTATTTACACATACGATAACTGCAAGATTAAGCTCAAGAGCCTTCTTCAGAACGAACTTGGTCTGTGGCATAGGACCCTCAAATGCATCAACAACGAGGATTACTCCGTTTACCATCTTAAGAACTCGCTCAACCTCACCGCCGAAGTCTGCATGACCCGGAGTATCAATGATGTTGATCTTGGTGCTTCCATATGTTACGGCAGTATTCTTGGAGAGGATAGTGATTCCTCTTTCACGCTCGATATCGTTGGAATCCATGACACGCTCAGCGACCTCCTGATTGTCACGGAACACACCGCTCTGCTTTAAGAGCTCGTCTACAAGTGTTGTTTTACCGTGGTCAACGTGGGCGATGATAGCCACATTTCTGATATCATCTCTTGTTATCTTCATAATTTTCACTCTTTCTTTCAAATTTAGTCTACTTTACAACGGTTAACATTCTAGCATAGTGAAAAAACCAATGCAATAATTATAATGTACAAAAATGTTGTAAAAATGAGGGCAAATGGCGGAAAAATGATTATTTTGCAGCCGCTTTGAGCAGCATCTCTTTGAGTTCGTCAGGTGAGAACTTGTAATGAGAGTTGCAGAACTGGCAGTTGACCTCTATAGGCTCGCCCTCTTCAAGAAGACTTGCGATCTCTTTTTTGCCAAGGCTGAGTACCGCATTGTAGTATCTCTCCTTGCTGCAGTTGCAGTGCCACTCGGTAGGCAACTCATCGGTCACTACAACGTCATATCCTTCAAATACATCCTTGATGATGTCAAGAGGAGTCTTGCCCGCATCGAGGAGACTGGTGATAGAAGAGAACTCGTTAAGTCTCTTCTCAAGAACGTCTATGAGCTCATCCGATGCAAATGGCATAAGCTGTATGATGAAGCCGCCTGCCTGTTTGACGGTGTTGTCCTTCTCCATGAGAACCCCAAGGGCAACAGATGTAGGAATCTGCTCAGATGTCGCAAAGTAATAAGTAAGATCTTCGGCAATCTCACCGGACACGAGCTGTGTCTGACCGACATAAGGCTCCTTGAGACCGATATCCTTAATAACTGAAAGCACGCCGAGATCAAGTGCCTTGGCAACATCCAGCTTACCCTTGTCATTTGCGTGAAGGATAACGTTTGGATTGTTGACATATCCCTTGACTCTTGAATGTGCGTCTGCAGTTACGGTAAGTCCTCCGATCGGTCCGTTGCACTGGATCTGAAGTGTGAGTACGTCGGACTCGTTCTTGCACTGTGCTCCCATAAGTGCTCCTGCTGTGAGCAGTCTTCCAAGTGCGGCTGTAGCCACAGGGCTTGTGTTGTGGATAGATCTTGCAGTCTCCACGATATCTCTTGTTGTTCCGGCGAAGAATCTTACCTGATTGTTCGCCGCCATACCTCTTATTATATGATCGCTCATGTTGTATACCTCGCTATTCTATGTTGATTAGTTTTGTTACATTTTGAAATCTGTCCGGTTATCTCTATATATAATCGCATTATAATAATGATATATTGGACAATCTTCACCATTTTATATTATGAATGGTGATAAGACAAGCCTATTCATAGTGTTTGTTATCCTGGTGTGTCTCCCTTGCAACCACGTATACCCTTTCACTGGAATCTGTGGCTGGCTGCCATGTAAATGCATCGTACATGGCGACGAGCTCCATGCCTGAGTCAGCAACGCATTTCCTCATGTCATCAAGGGTCAGGCCTCGCTGATAATGGAATTCCTGATACTTCCTGTATAGAGGACACTCATCATCCGGCTCAATGCCTGATTCTGGGTATTCTGGGAGAAACAGGCTGAGAGCCAGCTCATTTATATCGGTTTCCGTATCGTAGTAGTTATCCCAGATAAAGCTCACGTCGTCCCTGTCCTCGGCTATGGTGCTGTCGGCAACCACATCCTTGAAATAGTGGCGAGTCTTGAAGTCGCAGATAAATATGCCCTTTGATTCGAGATAGTTATTTGCCAGCCTGAATACGTGGGTTATGTCGGCAAGCTCCGTAAGATAGTTGATGCTGTCGCACACGCACACGATGGCATTCACCGTGCCGAAGAGCTCAAACTCCCTCATGTCCTGCATGAGATATAAGATGGATTCATGTCCTGTATCCAGCTTTTTCTCATTTGCCACCTCAAGCATCTCATATGAATTGTCGATACCGATCATGTCGTATCCGGCATCCGCAAGCCTTTCCGTTATCTCTCCGGTGCCACATCCAAGCTCACATATGAGCCCTTCGTTCACTCCGTATTTTCTCAAAACTTCTATTATATATGTGCACCAGTCATCATATGGAATGTTGTCCATCAGTTCATCATAGACACTGGCGAATACCTCATAAGCGTTCATGCTTCCTCCTTCAGCCTGCGCTGGTCAAATCTCTTGATAACAGTTTGAATTGTACCACAGCTTAAGTTTTATAGTAAACTGCAATAAATAATTATGCATAAAATTCGAATGATTGTTGAAGAAACTTAAAATAGCATTTATTATGTTACTGGGCAGAACAAATATAAAAATCAGAAAGAGGACAAGCAGAGATGGAATACTGGGATATTTACGATGTAAACAAGCAGCCTACAGGGCGCACGATGAAGAGAAATGACTGGAATATGAAACCGGGGGATTATCACCTCACAGTGCTCGGTGTGCTCCAGAACAGAGAGGGAAAGTATCTGATAACCAAGCGTGTCATGACAAAGGCGTGGGCAGCAGGCTGGTGGGAGGTATCCGGCGGCGGAGTGCAGGCAGGAGAGTCATCCATAGAGGCTGTCAGACGAGAGGTAATAGAGGAGACAGGCATAGACGTAAGTGATTTCGATGGAGGCTTGCAGTTTACATATAGGAGAGATAACCCGGATGAGAAGGACAACTACTTTGTGGATGTCTATAAGTTTACTGGAGATTTTTCGGAAATAGATATCAGGCCTCAGGAGGCGGAGACTGATGGTTTTAAGCTGGCAACTCTGGATGAGATAAAGGAATATGCAGAGCAGGGAATCTTCCTTCATTATGACAGTATCAAGAAAGTGTTTGAATAAGCCGGGCTGCTTATACCAAAAAACAGTTTGAAAAACACGGCATATATGCTAATATAGTTAAGATTAGAGAGGAATCGGGCGAAAAAGCGTTATAAAGCCTGAAAAGATAAATTTCAAGGAGGCATTTTCAAAAATGGCTGAGACATACAACCACAAAGTCGTTGAAGGAAAGTGGCAGAAGGTCTGGGATGACAACAAGGCATTTGCTGCTACAGATGATTATTCAAAACCAAAGTATTATGCGTTAGTTGAATTCCCATACCCATCAGGACAGGGACTTCACGTAGGTCATCCAAGACCATACACAGCGCTTGATATAGTAGCAAGAAAGAGAAGAATGCAGGGCTACAACGTTCTGTATCCAATGGGCTGGGATGCATTTGGTCTCCCTACAGAGAACTATGCGATCAAGAACAAGATCCATCCAAAGGAAGTAACCAAGACAAATGTTGCAAGATTCAAAAAGCAGCTCCACTCACTTGGATACTCATTCGACTGGGACAGAGAGATCAACACAACTGATCCTGAATATTACAAGTGGACACAGTGGATATTCCTCAAACTCTTCAAGGCTGGTCTCGCATACAAGAAGGAGATGCCTATCAACTGGTGTACATCATGTAAGGTTGGTCTTGCAAATGAGGAGGTTGTCAATGGCGTATGTGAGCGTTGTGGCAGCGAGGTTGTCCGCAAGGTTAAGTCTGAGTGGATGCTCAAGATCACAGATTACGCAGACAAGCTCATTGAAGGACTTGACGGCGTGGATTACATCGAGCGTGTAAAGGTTTCACAGAAGAACTGGATCGGACGTTCAACAGGAGCTGAGGTAGATTTCTCAGTAAAGGGCAAAGAGGACAAGCTCCGCATATATACAACAAGATGCGATACATTATTCGGAGTAACATACATGGTTGTTTCACCAGAGCATCCAATCCTTGACAAGTACAAGGACGAGATCGGCAACTGGTCAGACATCGAGGCATACCGTGAGCAGGCAGCGAAGAAGAGCGACTTTGAGCGTTCAGAGCTTGCAAAGGATAAGACTGGTGTATGCATAGACGGACTCACAGCCATCAACCCTGTAAATGGCAAGGAGATCCCTATATACGTATCGGACTATGTACTCATGAGCTACGGAACAGGTGCTATCATGGCGGTTCCTGCACATGATGACAGAGACTGGGAATTTGCAAAGAAGTTCGGACTTCCACTCATCCAGGTTGTTGCAAAGGATGGAGAGGAAGTAGATATAAATGAGGCTGCATTTACAGACGTGGCAACAGGAGTGCTCATCAACTCAGATTTCCTCAACGGCCTTGAGGTAAAGGATGCAAAGGAGAAGATGATCAAGTTCCTTGAGGAGAAGGGTATCGGTCAGGCAAAGACCAACTACAAGCTCCGTGACTGGGTATTCTCACGTCAGAGATACTGGGGCGAGCCAATTCCTATCGTTCACTGCGATAAGTGTGGTTATGTTCCAATCGACGAGAGCCAGCTTCCACTTCTCCTTCCGGAGGTTGACAGTTATATGCCGACAGACAATGGTGAGTCACCACTTGCAGCTATGACAGACTGGGTAAACACCACATGTCCATGCTGTGGCGGCCCTGCAAAGAGAGAGACGGATACTATGCCACAGTGGGCTGGATCATCATGGTATTTCCTCAGATATACAGATCCTCACAACACAGAGGCTCTTGCAAGCAAGGAGGCACTCAAGTACTGGCTTCCTGTTGACTGGTACAACGGAGGAATGGAGCATACAACACTCCACCTTCTGTATTCAAGATTCTGGCACAAGTTCCTGTACGATCAGGGCGTAGTTCCTACATCAGAGCCATACCAGAAGAGAACATCACATGGTATGATCCTCGGTGAGAACGGCGAGAAGATGAGTAAGTCAAGAGGCAACGTTGTAAATCCTGACGACATCGTAGATGTATACGGTGCAGATACACTTCGTACCTACGAGATGTTCATCGGAGCATTTGACCTTGCAGCTTCATGGTCAGAGGACGGTGTCAAGGGCTGTAGAAGATTCCTCGACAGAGTATGGAAGCTTCAGGACAGCGTGACAGACGAGAAGGGCTACTCCAAGGATATGGAGACCAAGATGCATCAGGTTATCAAGAAGGTTTCAAATGACTTCGAGAATCTGAAGTACAACACAGCTATCGCAGCCATGATGGCACTTCTCAACGACTTCTACAAGAAGGGTAGCGTAACAGCAGATGAGTTCAAGACACTGCTCATCCTGTTAAACCCTGTTGCACCTCATATCACAGAGGAGCTGTGGTCAGTAAAGAACTATGGCGGATATGTATATCAGCAGACATGGCCAGAGTTCGATGAGGCAAAGACAGTAGAGTCAACAGTAGAGATCGCTGTACAGATCAACGGTAAGACTAAGGCAACACTTGCAATCGGCAAGGAGGATCCAAAGGATGAGGTTATCGCAAAGGCTAAGGAAGTGATCGCCGACAAGCTCACAGGTAACGTTATCAAGGAGATCTATGTTCCTGGACGTATTGTGAATATTGTTATGAAATAAAAAAACTATAAACATGAGAAAGCCACATGGAGAAAAATCCATGTGGCTTTCTTGATGTTTAATATATATCGGATTATCATTTATTTCAGATAAGGCAGCAGATTCTTGAGTGCGCTGTATGCACTGTCACGTTTGTACAGCGGTATCGATTCCACCAGCCTGTCAAGATCGTCATGAGTGATATAATCCTTGTTCTCGGGGGTGGTGGCCGGTTCCTTTCCGAACACCAGAAAATCCAGTGGCGCATCAAGAACAGTTGCGATATTGGCAAGAGTATATATACTCATACTTTTATATCCATGTTCCAGCTCATACACATAATGAGGAGACACTTTTATTTTCTCGGCAAGCTGTTCCTGAGTAAGATTATGAGCCTTTCTCACATTTCTTATCCGCAATCCCAAGTCAAAGATATCTATCACAATAACCTCCATCTTGCTGAAACAATATCTATCAGCTACATTTTATGCAAATAGTATCTGCCAATAACGGTATCGCCAGCCAGAAACTATCAGGTACAAAAATGTGAAACTATAGCTGATAGCTACAAAAATGAAATTGTGTTACATTCAGTGAAATGCATTTTTTACAGCATGGACTTTATCATATTTATCTTTTGTTTTTCCTGTGGAGACATGCCTTCGCTCAGAACATCCAGAACGATCTCGGACTCGGATCTGCTGAAGGAGAGATCCCTTTTTTGCAGTTCTTTGTTGATCTCCATTAGCTGGGGGAGCATCTGCTCCGGAGTCATGGTGGACTGGGAGTTGGATAATCTGAGAAGAATTTCCCTTTTTAGCGGATGCATGTTTTTTAGTCTTGGGTCATTTTGAAGATTCATGTTTAATATCCCTCCATATCATATTTTTCAAACAGGTCTTTGACGGAGCTGTATATATCCTGGGATGACTGGGATTCAGTGTTGTCGTAGTTTTCTTCGCCCTCGGTTTCAGAGGCAGTTCTGCTTTGATAGTGCCGGTACAGAGAATCCGTGGATTGCTGTGTGTTCATGGCTTCCATGGTCTTCATCATATCTATGGCTTTTTTCATGCTGGCAAACTGGTCCCTGATATCGGGAAATCCACACCCGGCAAGGGATGACAGTATATCATCCTGATTGTTTATATCTTTGTGGAGTCCACAGGAGTTTACATAATTTGTATCGCGCAGAGCATTCAATATGGTCTGAAGTTCCATGATCTTTATGTACATTGCCAGAGGAGCTTTCATACGGTCATCCACAAATGGGAGAATGGCCTCCATCATGAACAAGCGGTCATCTTTTATTAAGTTGTCCAGTGGATGATGGAAGTTGCCATTAAACATATGAAGCTCCGTTTCATGCAGTGATCACTTGGTAAGACAGCTATACTATATTCTATTGATTTTTAGTAAAAAAAATACCAGCAGAATTGCTTCTGCTGGCCACTTTCTGTGGATACCGGACAACCTTTCTGCCCGATATCCCGTTTATGGATAATGGTGAATCCGCTGTTAGCAGCAGCCGCAATCATTGCCGCCGCAGCCACCGCAGCCACATCCGTTGTTATTGCCACAGCCACCGCAGCAGAATAAGAGAAGGATGATCCAGATGCAGCTATTGTCATTGCCACAACCGCTGTTTAAACCGAAACCATCGCCGCCGCAGCCACCGCAGCAGAGGAGAAGGATGATGATCAGAGTGCAACTGTTGCATCCACATGAACCTCCGCAAGAAAGTCCATTTCTGCCGCCACAGCTACAACCGCCACAGGCACACTGTGTTGCTGATAAATCACTCATGGTAAGCCTCCATTATTTTGTTCATGGTTTAACATATTCGCATGAACATGATGTGTTACACATTTGTTCAAAAAATATTTTGTTTCATTTAAGATATCTAAAATGTGTTATAAAGCCGCCTTAAGGCATCCAATTCGATGTTCTAAAAACAGATTTACTATGCTATAATAAGCGCAGGTACGCTGAGAATCAGCGTAGGAAGTTTGGAAGGAAAACGATAAAAAAGGACAGGGGGAAGATAACTTGCTATATCGTTGTGTGAATTGCGGGGGTAACGTAGTGTACGACCCTGCGAAGAAAAAGATGGTCTGCCTTAGTTGCGGGGGAAGCGACTGTCAGGAACTGGTTCCATCACAGGAGCCTGTAATATGTATAAACTGTGGTTCACAGATACCTTACACGGAGTATCAGTCTGCGGGAAGATGCCCTTCATGTGGAACATATCTGCTCAGGGATGACAAAGTAAATTATCCGTATGGGGCTGATGTGATACTTCCTTTTAAGATATCAAAGCATGAGGCTGAGGAGAAGCTGAGGAATGAATTTGGTAAAAAGCTATTTATACCGGGAACATTCCTTTCACAGAAGACGCTTGAGGCGCTTAAGGGAGTGTATGTCCCATTCTGGATGTACGATTATGATTCGGATGTGGCTTATGAGGCCATAGGAACAAAGGTCAGATCATGGACGTCTGGAGACAAGAGATATACAGAGACTTCATATTTTGATGTCGGAAGAAGCCTGCATGTGAATTATGAGGGCATACCGGTTGATGCATCCATAGCCATGGAGGATGGAATCATGGATCTCATGGAGCCGTACAACTACAAAGAGCTCATGCAGCATGACAACAAGTACCTCTCGGGATTCGATGCGGAGACTTACAATATGCCGCCGAATGAGGTGGAGCCGAGGGCTCAGGCAAAGGCGGAGAAGGCAAACAGAGATTGGGTGAGAAGCACCACAACCGGATATTCATCACTTACAAATGAGAGATTCAGAAACAACAACAGACTCACGGGAACAAAGTTCGGACTCATGCCGGTGTGGGTATATGAGTACCGTTTCCAGGGCAAAAACTATAAGTTCTATGTCAACGGACAGACTGGAAAATGTGTCGGAACAGAGCCGAAGAGCATGAGTAAGGCAGTTGGACTTACCGCACTTTTGTTTGGCGCAGCATTTGTATTGCTTGATGGCTTGTCTATGTTATTGGGGGTGTTGTAAATGAATGCAGTAAAGAAATTTATCGTGGCAATGCTCGTGGTACTTGGACTTGGAATAGTGTTCTTTATAGGATACTTTGTGAAATCAAATGCCAATCTCAAGCATGACGCCAGAAATAATACAGAATGTAAGACAAATGAGAGAGTGTTTGACTATGCAGATAAGCTGTCTGATTCGGAGGAGGAGACTCTCCGCGGGGAGATAGCAGAACTGGAAGATAAAGTGGGTATGGACTTTGTTGTCGTTACCATGGATCAGTACACAGATCTGTCAGAATATGATGCCGATGCAGTTTCATATGACATAGAGTCTAACACAAAGGATATAGCAGAGAAGATCTGTGATTATTACAGATTCGGCTGGGAAGAGTGGCCTGCAGGAACATATCTTGACGGCAGGGATGCCAGCACAAGCGTAGTTATAGTTGCCAACTGGCAGGAGAACGACGGATATGTTTATCTGTGCACAGCCGGCAAGGCGAAGAAGAGAATAAGTGATTCCAAGGCGACATCCATAACGGAATACGGTGGAAAGATACTCAGATCGGATACTCTTGGAGCATTTGAGAGAATGATGTCAAGAACAGAGACGGCTATGAAGAGCAGCACAGGAGGATTAAAGTTCCTGTCACCATTTATATGCTTCCTTGTATCTCTGGGAGCAGCCATCGCATTCTGCATCGTGAATCTGTCGAAGAAAGCAGGAAAAGAAACCACAACAGCTTCTACATACAGCGATGGAAATGCCAAGGAGCTTGACAGAAGAGATATATTTATACGTAAGGAAGTAACCAGCGTGACTATCCAGAGCAGCTCAGGAGGTTCTGGTGGATCAGGCGGTGGCGGTGGTCATGGCGGTGGCGGAAGCCATTTCTAAAAATCTGACCGTACGCGGGAAAGACATATTATGAAGAACAGGAAGTTTGAAAGTTATATTCTAAAAAACAGAATACCCGGGATCATTCTATCACTGATCATGGTGGGATGCATGATCATCATGGCGTGGCATTTCAGTCTGCCGGACAGGATAAGGAGCAGGACATACAGAAGTATAGCTGATGTGGAATCCAGGGCGAATCCGAACGACAGGGATGTGACGATAACCGTGGATCGGGCGGATTATATAGGATACGATTATTATGTGGATTCTGAGAGGCAGGGCAGGTACTACTACTGTCAGCAGGATGGCAGATATGCCATCCTGCTCATCAGGAGTAACGAAGATGTACTGCTGAATTATACGCTGAGAGGCAGAGTAGTCTCTGCGGATGATGTGTATACATCGATAGTTGATGGCCTTGCACAGGACATGGGGATACCATCCCAGCAGCTTGAGAGCAAGGTATATCCACTCATAATAAGTGAGGTGGATTTTCCGAGGATCTATTATAATATGATGCTGCTGGTTCTTGTGCTGACGGCTCTGTGGGCGTTATATAATATAGTCAGATGTATATACAGTGTGTGCTGTCCATGGAAGGTGTCAGGAATGCAGGTCGTATCGGGCGGAAAGGCAGACAGGAATACTGTCAGGGATATAGATGAACAGCTCAGATACAATCTCTACTATGATCAGGATGGTATAGCCATAACAGACAAATATCTGGTATATCACGGAACCTGGCATACGGATGTGGTGGAACTCAGCACCATAGAGACGTTCAAGAAGCTCAGAACATCGGCGAATATAGGGCCGGCAGACAAAAAGATATACAAACTACTCATGGTGGATGTGGATGGCGTGACATATGAGCAGGACTTCAAGACGGAGGCTGCCATAGATGAAGCATTGTCATATCTGAGAGATTCAGGGAAAAAATAAAACAGTATATGCGGTTCGTTATCAAACGGATCGCACATACTGTTTTTGTTTTGCCTATTGTACTGTGCAGACTATACGTCAAGCTTGTCCTGATCGGAGAGCACTGATGGATCCTCAGATACATCTGAAAGTCCCATGTACTCATCGCCGATTACCTCTGATGTCTCAGCAGCAGCGGCATTTGCAACGGCACCAGTTGCCTCGGCGAGAACATCCTCAGCCTCAGCTACGGTCTCGGTTACGGCCTTTGCGGTTGTCTCATCCGGAATATCCGCTGTGGCTTCCGGGGTTACAACATCCTCGGTTGCGGCTTCTTCGGATGTGGTTTCTTCTGCTCCGGTGGTGTCTTCGTGAAGTGTGAAATATTCACGGTCGCCATCTTCGGTGGAAGCAGCTTTTTCCTTAACCTTGTCCTTGAGCTTGTCATATGTGTCGGATACTGTATTCTTTGCTTTCTGGACTGTCTCGGAATCTTTTACTTTATTGTAGGTATCCTTGATCGTATCCTTTGCCTTTTGGACTGTCTCAGAGTCCTTTACCTTGTGGTATGTTTCAGAGTCCTTGATCTTTTTGACTGTCTCGGAGTCCTTTACTTTGTGGTAAGTATCTGTAGCTGTGGCTTTTGCCTTCTTTACAGTATCATTGTTCTCAACTGTCTGGTAAGCTTTCGTTGTCTTGATCTTGTCTTTGAATAAGTAGCAGACACTTCCTGCAGCGGCAAGAGTGAGCGCCATTTTTGCCAATTTGTTCATGATAAAAATCTCCTTCCCATAGAATATAACCTGTCCATTTATTTTAATATGTATTCGTGTCAAATGCAATAAGTGTGGTGGATTGATTCACAGGAATTAATATTTGCGAATGATATACCGTGTATGATATATTCATCTATAATGGAATGGATATGTGGAGGTAAAATGGAACATGAATAATAGTGGACAGGATTACAACAAAGAAGAACAGGCGATAAAGGCACTTCAGAAAAACTATTTTCTATGTGCGGCACTCACACTGGCAGTGGGAGTTGGAATGCTCGCATTTACATCATATAAGGTGATCGGAATAATATGCATCGTGCTGTGTGTGGTATTTGGGGTAATGGGTATCGTGCTCGTTGTCAAGCCGGACATGATAGATGTATCAGAGGATGGTGTGATGTCATATAAGAAGAAGGACAAGCCGGACAAAAAGTAAATATATTGTTTTTTATGAAAGGACGATAACATGAACGAATACAAGGACGAAAGGGACATTTTGGAGAAGGACATCAAGGCGCTTGAGGGGAAGTCTGCAACGTATTCAGGGGTTAGATTTGTGATGTTCCTTGCAGCTCTGGCAGGGCTGATAATAGGCATATATGACAACAGAGTGACAGTGCTGATCCTGGGAATAATAGCCGCTGTGGCATTTGTCGCAATGGTGTTTATCCACGGAAAGCTTAGTGAGGAGCTGGAATATAAGAAAGCCAAGTCGGAGGTGCTCAGGAGGTATATAGAGAGATTCGGCGACGGCTGGAAGAAGTTTGAGGACAACGGTGCACAGTATCTCGGCGATGACGATCTGGTTGCAAGGGATATGGACCTTCTTGGACAGAGCTCTCTGTATCAGTTTATCTGTGTTGCGGGAACCGAGGAGGGAAAAAGGGCTCTCGCCGAGAGTATACGCGATCCGAAGTACGATATAGCAGACATAGAGAAGCGCCAGGAGGCGATAAAAGAGCTCACTTCAAAGAGAGAGTTCTCGATGGATTTTGAGACCCTCGGTGTGAAGACCGGAATGGGCAAAAAGAAGAAATATACCGCGGATGAATTTGTGGCATACTGCAATGGCGATGACCATATACCTGCGGTGTTCAACATATTGAGATTTTTACTGCCGGCGATAACACTGGTGGCATTTATACTTGGAATAATGGGTGAGATAAACATAGGCTGGACGCTTGTCTCATTCTTTGTTGTGCTTTTGTTCTCCTGGCTTTTTGGCGGAGTTGCGGGTCAGGCTGTCATGCCGATGATCTCATTTGGCTATGTGATAGAGGACTATATAAGAATGTTCGAGCTGATCTCCAGGGAGAATTTCGACAGTGAACTTTTAAATGATATCAAGTCGCATCTGTCAAATGACTCTGGTGCCCTGGCGGCTATAAGAAAACTGAGGACGATAAGTGCGGCGTTCAATATCAGATACAATCCTATAGTTCATCAGATACTGTGTGGACTTATAATGTGGGACTTCCACATAGGCAGGATGATGGACAAATGGAAACAGAAGAATGGACAGAGCGTTGAGGGCTGGATAAAGGCTGTCTCTGATATGGAGGAACTCATGTCATTTGCTGTCCTTTCAAGAACGAGGGAAGTGAGCTATCCACAGGTCGGCGCAAATGCCAGAGTGCATGTCACCGCCAGGGATATGAGACATCCTCTGATAAGCCCTGATACAGTCGTGGCAAATGATGCGGACTTCAAGGGCGGTGCCACGATAATAACCGGAAGTAATATGTCCGGAAAGACGACTTTCCTCAGAACACTGGGTATAAATCTGGTGCTTGCATATGCGGGCGCTCCAGTGTGTGCGGGCTATATGGAGGCTGACAGGATGAAGATATTCACATCCATGAGGGTGACCGATGATGTCAGCAATGGAATATCAACGTTCTATGCAGAGATACTCAGGATAAAGACGATGGTTGAGTACAGGAAAGAGAACAGACCTATGCTCTGTCTTATAGATGAGATATTCAAGGGAACAAATTCTGCTGACAGAATAGTGGGAGCAACACAGGTCATCAGAAAGCTTGCGGGAGCGGGTTCAATGACACTGGTATCGACACACGATTTTGAGCTGTGTGATCTCAAGGCGGAGGACGGAACACCTGCTGCGAACTATCATTTCGAGGAATATTACGAGGGAGACCAGTTGAAATTCGACTATAAGAAGAAGGATGGCAGGTGTACCACGACAAATGCCATGGCGATACTTCACATGGCAGGACTCGACTGATGCTGAAAAATGGCATTATCTGGCATAACAGTAAAAATGCACAAAAAATGCGATTTTTTTAGTGCTATAATTTTTGGGTAATTATGCACAATGACAGTTATCAGTAATAACCAAAAACTTTGTTGAATGATTTTACCAAATATGTTATATTTGGAGTAGTGATTTGAGGGGGATAATACAAGAATATTCGTAAGCCAGACATACGAAAACAAAAGGAGGTAGACATATTATGTTACCAGCAAATATAGGACAGGCAGGGGATAACGCATTATCAATAGCGGCATCCAGTAATAAAGGAACACTTATTCGTTATCTGAATGATCAGGTTGAGGACGGATTCTATACATTGGTTATAGACAGCCTGAAGGATTCTAATTTTGATCTGTCGACCATGACAGTGGATGACGAGGTTCGTGCTCAGTGTACAAAGCTGTATGAGCTTGCAGAGTTTGTAGACTTCAATATAAAGGCGACCGGACACTATGCGATCGAAGAGTGGATAGAGCCTTTATTCAGATTTGTATATGGTGATATTGACCCTACCGATATAGATGCGCCTGTATCAGCTACAGGTGTTTATCGTTACAGTGTATGGCTGCTGTATCTCTTACAGCTTGAGAAGATCCCAGAGTGCATGAGACTGATCGGGGATAAGATCGCTCCACTTCTCATCAACATTTCATACCAGATACTTGAGGATGATGACAGACCAAAGAACTTTGACAAGGCTCTGCTCGGATACCTGGATTTGATCAATGTGGTTATGGAGATGGATATCTCAGCCAAAGACATAGGATCTGATTCATATATCAACAACCTCGAGGTACTTTATGATTACGTCATCGAGGATGCACATGCACCTAACGATTACAAGATACAGTTATCTATCAATCTCTTCTCTATCTACATTGCGAACAAGCAGTATGAGAAGGCATTCCAGTTCTACGGACTGAACGCAGAGTACATACCTATAGATAACCTGTCAGTATACTCCAACTTCAAGGAGCTCATCAAGAATGTCACAAGCACAGAGGCAGCAAAGATCCTCAGCAGCAAGGTGGCTTCAGAGATCTCCAAGCAGGAGGTATACAACAAGAGGATAGATTCACTGCTTAATGAGACCTGCGCATTTACCAAGAAGGTATATCAGGCCATCGAGAATGAGCCGGAGGTCAAGAAGGTACTTCAGACACTTGGTTCAGGAGCACAGCTCAGCGGACGTCAGAACATTCCTGAGGGAGCATATGAGTACAACAAGCTCTTCATAGAGTGTGGAATCAAGGCATATGTTAACTCTGATATAACACAGAAGTCATATGAGGAGAAGTATGAGAGTCTGGAGATCCTCTCCAAGGCACTCAATGTACTGTTTGAGGGATACAGCTTGTATGAGGTATCGAACAAGATCGAGGATCAGTACATAGAGCTCACATGGTGCTGCAACTTCCTGAACGCCAATCCTTCAATGCTGAAGGCATTCTTCAGTGTAAAGGAGAAGGTAAAGGTATTTGATGTCAGAAAGAAGTCAATTGTTGAGAAGAACAACAAGAACAAAGAGGTTTACTCAATGCTTGACAATAGACAGAAGATCCTTCTGTTCATGGCTGCTGAGGATATGGTCGTTAACGGACTCAACAGTACCAAGAAGATGGTTCTTGCATCAAGCTACGATATCAACACAGCCAAGAAGTACCTGCATGAGACATATGTCAGAACAGCTCTTCCTGAGAAGTATAAGGAGGAAAATGAGCAGGGTGGCGGTGGTCTCTTCGGTAAGAAGCAGCAGGCTATGCCGGCTGATCTGGTATCACTGTGTAAGGTAGCTATTGTTGAGGAGATGCTGTGCAAGTCAGAGTACCTGTACCATCAGCACACTCTCAAGGGAATAGACAAGCCATCAAACGAGGAGATGACATACTCTGTAGCATGTCTGATCAAGTGTATCAACCATATGATCAACAAGAAGAGCAAGGCTGCTGCAGCTCCTAACAAGAAGGTCATCATAACCAAGACAGGTAAGGTTATAGAGCTCAACGATGAGTCAGGACAGGCACTAGAGAAGCAGGAGTCAGGAATCATCGAGGCTATAGACAATATAGTTGTCCAGCTCAAGGATAAGAGTGAGAGCAACGTCAAGTATGTAAAGGATTACATTGAGGATCTTATGAATACACTCATGAAGTACAACTGGGATATGAATGTACAGCTTGATGAATTCTCAGGTGAGGAACTCAGAAACAAGGCCTTCCTTGTTATCAAGAAGCTCAACTATGATCTTCTCAAGTAATCTGATATTACAGGACAATTAAAAATATCAATATATTATGTGAAAAGCACCGGAACAAACTATAAGTTTGTTCCGGTGTTCTTTTTAAGGGTGGAAAAATATAGTTGTATATGCTAGAATAGGTTGGATTTAATAAAGATATAAGATCAGGAGGATAAGAAATGGCAAAATTCATCAAGACACCGGTAAAAGGTATGTGTGATCAGCTTCCGGCTGATATGAGGTTTAGAGAGCATGTGCTTTCAATGATCAAGACAAGTTATTCCAGTTTTGGATTTACACAGATAGAGACTCCTGTTATGGAACATATAGAGAATCTTACAAGCAAGCAGGGCGGTGACAATGAGAAGCTTATCTTCAAGGTGATGAAGAGAGGCGCAGACCTTGCGAGAGCCATCGATGCAGGTAAGGGAGAGTTGGCAGACAGCGGACTTAGATACGATCTTACACTTCCACTCTCAAGATATTATGCGAACAACAAGGAGCAGCTTCCAAGCCCATTCAAGGCACTCCAGATCGGACCTGTATTCCGTGCGGATCAGCCACAGAAGGGACGATTCAGAATGTTCACCCAGTGCGATATAGATATACTTGGTGATAATACAAACCTTGCGGAGATAGAGCTTGTGGCAGCCACATCCGATATGCTCTCAAGAATATTCTCTGAGGTGGGAATAACAGATTTTACTATCCACATCAACGACAGACAGATACTCCGTGGTGCTGCGAAGAATGCGGGATTTGCAGAGGAAGACATTGCTTCAATACTCATCAGCCTTGACAAGTATGACAAGATAGGTCTGGATGGCATAAGAGCAGAGCTCACAGAGAACGGATACGACGCAGAGATGGTGGACAAGTATCTTGAGATATACCAGAACCTTGGAGATATGAGCTGCGCTGAGTTCTGTAGGGACATAGACGCTGAGTGCCTTGATCCAAAGGTTATAACCAATATGGACGAGATCATATCAAGTGCAAAGACCATGGTTGCAGATGGCGTAAAGATCGTATTTGACCCTACTCTTGTGAGAGGTATGGGATATTACACAGGACCTATTTTTGAGGTTACAATAGATGACTACAACTTCTCCATCGCCGGCGGCGGAAGATATGACAAGATGGTTGGGAACTTCTGTGGACAGGATGTTCCTGCAACAGGATTTTCAATAGGTTTTGAGAGAATAATCACCATCCTCAAGGACAAGCTTGAGAATGGATACAAGATAGATTCTGACAACGTGGCTATCCTCATTCACAAGGATGTGACACTGGACAAGAAGCTTGAGATCTTCAAGGAGGCAAAGGAACTTCGCCAGGCAGGTAAGACAGTGACTATCCAGATGATGAGAAAGAACATGAAGCAGCAGATAAACATGCTGGAGTCAGAGGGATACACAGAGTTCAAGAAGGTGTACAACGACTAACATACGTTCTGTGGATCACACAGATGTGTAACATCATGACAGAACGTATATGTTACTGAGATATTTAATAAAAGGCTGTATTCACATATCAGGCAGATATGTGAATACAGCCTTTTGTGTTGCGTTATGAATAACAGAAATTATCTTACCATGCCATGCTTTTTCCTGAAGTAGAAAATAAACGGCTTTTCAATGATCCTCTTGAGGGTGATCTGTATCTCCTCGTGGCTTGTGTCTATAGGCTTGACAAGGATAGTGTGTATGCCAAGGCTGGCACTTCCGATGATGTCAGTGTAGATCTGGTCGCCCACGGCGATCGTGTTGTCTATGTTGCAGCCTATCTCGTTCATGGCACGGATGTAGCCCTTTTTCGATGGTTTGCCGGCTTTGAATATGTAATTCACCTTCATCTTTTTGTTGAAAGCGGCAACCCTTGGCTCCTTGTTGTTGGATACCAGACATACCTTGAAGCCCATGGCCTTGAGCTGTTCCATGAGCTGGATCGCTCTGGATGTGGCCGGCTCATTATGTCTCACAAGAGTGTTGTCTATGTCGAACAGTATACCTCTGTATCCCATGTCGTAATACTTTTTGAAATCTATCTTGTATGTGGATGAATAGTATTCATCCGGCAAAAATCTGATCATAGATATCCTCCCAGTTTGTTGTCGATTCATTATACCACAGGTGGACAGACAGTTGTATAAACACTTAATAAAATAATAAAATACCATATCCCGTCACTTTTATGTTTTTAATTTGTGGCAAAACATGTATAATGAAAATGATTAAGTTCAGATATAAGTAAAAATGATGATGGGCATATCAGATATGTATGCCGGTTTGCATATTGGATTAAGAACTTATATAGAATGAGGTGTGGGATATTGCACAGGGCGTATGTTCTAAGAAAAGAAAATAATAAATATATGCTGGATGTTATCAGTCCGTATGAAGCACTGTACAGTTCTGTATTTGGGGTGCAGGCGGATACGCTGTCCTATTCACAGGATGGTATGTGCAGGCGGATGTTCGATGAACTCATAGACAAACTGAATTACAGGGAGAAGATAGTGATAGATAAGCTCTATGGCTACAGACATGACAGATGCAGTGTGCCGGAACTTGCCTGTGAGCTGGAGACCGATGAGGAAGGTGTGAACAGTCTGAAGAACAGTGCGCTGGACAGACTGAGGGATCCGGATAATTACAAATATCTGGAGAAACGGTGGTATTCAGGAACGGATATAACCAACACTGAGTACGAGCTTGATTTCAGGAGAAAGCTCAGAGCGGAGCTTCAGAGATATCTGGCCGGTCAGAAGTCAGATATTGACATTTTAAGTGCGATAATGAGGAGAAATAAGATCTCTGTACAAAGGATATACAGGAATGTGCAGGCGGCAGCTACGGATCAGGGACGGTTTGAGACCTCTATATCAGGGAAGAAGAGTATAGATGATGCTGTAAATGAGCTGAAGGCGTTCAAGATAGCTGCACGTCCTGTTGAGAGCATCAGGAAGAAAAAGTCTGTAAGGGGAAATGTAGAGACCGTGCTCATAACAAATGATGGGATTGAGCAGGCGTATAAATACAGCGGACTCAGCGATGAGGATATAGCGGAGTGCGTGTGTCATGTACTGACGGACAGTGACGAGGGACATGGCTGTATACTTGACTTCAATATGTCAGATGGACTTATGGGACTCCTGTTGCTGAAGGGCTATCTGTATCTCGACAGTCTCATGGAGGACAGAGACAGGATATTGGCGGAGCTTCAGAGTGGAGGCTTTCAGACTCAGGCGGAGGAATTTGCAAAATTTGCGGACAAGGCGGAGATATACATAGCGGATAAGACGCACACGTCCATGACGTTTATTGTTGTGCCGGAGGCTGTTGCGCTTCGAATATATGAGGATAGGCCGGTGGATTACCATGAACTGCTGTCCTGCGCGGAGGAGACGGACAGGGAGTTTGCGGTCATGCTCATAAGAAATGAGAAGAAGGAATTTGCTGACTTTTCGGGACTTACGGTCACCGATGCTGCAAAGCGAAGGCTCAGCGTATTGCAGAGAGACAATGAACATGCAGATGCGGTGTGATATATATTGACTTTAGGAGGAAAAACGATGGGATTGATAGCGGTCAATATCATAGGCTTGATAATGTTCATACTGGCAATAGTAATGTTTGTGCTGGCTGACAGTATGGTGGGAATAGCTATAGGTGTTGCGATCAGTGTAGTGTGGCTGACATTCACCATAACAGCAAATGTACATATACTCAAGGGAAGACGCTCGACGGAGAAGCTCAAGGACAGTGCCAGGGGACATTTGTTTGATGCACAGATAGAGAGACTCAACAGACAGTATGAGAGCATAATGTCCAGGGAGGAATACTTCCAGGAGAATGTGGAGGAGGGCAGTGGTATCCGCAATCTGTACGAGGATATAAAGCAGCAGGCACAGAGCAACATGGACAGTGCCATAGGCTTTATACAGACATACGATTATTACACTAGACCCCAGCCGGTATACCTCGACAATCTGTGCAGACAGGGCGACGAGCTGGTGAGAAAGTTCAATATTCTGGTGGAGAAGATGGTTGATATTGACACCAACCTGAGCTCGCTGGATATGAAATATGTGGATGATGTCATAGAGTGCATGAATGGCATGAGGCAGGATGTCCACAGTCAGGGAATGTAAAAGGAGGAAGAAATGGATAAGAGGACAAAAGGATTAGTGGTAGTCGGAGTGCTGGTGATAATTGCGATGATCGCGGTCATTATCGGAATAGTCGGCAGGAAGGTTATCAACATAGCAGGCGGTGGAAATGGAGGATCATCAAGATCGGATATGACTCTTGATGAGTTATATGCGGATCTCGATGTAAGCGAAGCGACCCCTGTAAAGGGTACGGTCACTCTGGACACTCCGGATCTGTATGCGGAGCTGCCTGAGATAGACAAATATCCACTGGCAGTTGAGGGCAATGGAGACATAGATATAGAGATATTTACATCAGGTGAGAAGGCGGGAAAGGACAACGACTCATGGCTTATAGATGTTGCAAATTCCTTCAACGGTTCTGGTGTGAAGACAGCGGACGGCAAGTCGGTATCGATGAGCGTGAGATCAGTGCCATCCGGTACAGCCGCTGACTATATCATTTCCGGCAAATATCTCCCGGATCTGTACACCCCGAGCAACACCCTGTTCGGAGAGTATGCGATGTCGAACAGCGGCAGCCTTGAGCTTTACGCGGACAGACTGGTTGGAAATACAGCGGGAATCCTTGTGAAGAAGGACAGCGGTTACACTACTGCTGCCGATGCCATAAAGGCCGTTCAGGACAACAAGATCACCATGGGATACACGAACCCACAGACAAGTGCCACAGGACTTAACCTCCTGCTCACGCTGCTTCAGGACGGCGAGGATAACTTTACAAAGTTTAACTCAAACATACCATACGTTGCATATACAACACAGCAGATGAGAGATAGTGCATCAAACGGAACACTCGATGCTATGCTGTCAGAGTATCAGGCATATATCAATGACAGCAATCTCGTGTCAATGTATGATTTCATTGCATTTGGCGTGAGACATGACAATCCTGTATACATATGTAACAAGTCGGGAAAGTCTGCATCAGAGCTTGAGGCCATACAGCTCGTTGTGGATTACTGCAAGAGTGATGATATGCAGACGATCGCGACAAAGAAGGGCTTCAATGCCAACGATGATTATACTGCGACGGAAGAATTCTCCGGTGCACAGGTCACACAGGGACTCAAGACATACAAGAAGACAAAGGATAACGGCAAGGACATCATCGCGGTGTTTGTTGCGGACTGCAGCGGTTCCATGGACGGAGATCCTATGAACCAGCTCAAGAACAGTCTGACAAACGGTGCGCAGTATATCAATGACAACAATTATGTTGGGCTTGTCAGCTACTCAAGCTCAGTTACAGTGGAGGTTCCGATCGCCCAGTTTGACCTGAACCAGAGATCATATTTCCAGGGATCGGTCAACAATCTGATGGCTTCAGGCGGAACGGCTTCGTATGATGCCGTTGTGGTTGCGATGAAGATGATAACCGATGCAAAGGCAGAGCACCCGGATGCAAAGTGTATGCTGTTCCTTCTCAGCGATGGATATGCCAATGTGGGATATTCCATGGATGAGATAACAAGTGCGCTCAGACAGTCGAACATACCTGTATACACGATAGGTTACGGCGGAGATGCTGACACGGATGAGCTTACAAAGCTCTCAGGAATAAATGAGGCGGCATCTATAAATGCGGACAGTGATGATATTATCTACAAGATAAAGAGCCTGTTCAATTCACAGCTTTAAAATTTATCGGTAAAATACATCATAAAAAACAGTTGCATTCCGTTTGCATATGGAATACAATATAGTCGTTTTTAAGAGACAACTGCATATGATGATAGATCTTCGGGGGTGAGTGCAATTCTCCACCGACGGTGTTAGGGAAACCTTAAGTCCGTGAGCCATGAGGCATGATCCGGTGTGATTCCGGGACCGACAGTATAGTCTGGATGAGAGAAGTATTATATATTCAGAACAGGGTATCTGATGGAAGTCCGTTGTGATGGATTTCGGTGATGGATACCAGAACAAGAGAAAACCCCGAAGTTATCTTCGGGGTTTTTTCTTGTGTTTTGAACAGATACTTCGGAGGCTTGAATGAGCAATATCCGATAGTCTGTCTGTAAAGGTATTAAGTAGGATGGTGGTCATATGGAAAAATATGATATAGATGATGAATTTGATCCGTCATATATGAGACGTGCCATAGAGCTTGCAAGGCGCGGCACTGGAGCAGTGAATCCAAATCCGCTTGTAGGTGCTGTCATAGTGAAGGATGGCAGGATCATAGGAGAGGGATATCATGTGAGATATGGAGAGCTCCACGCTGAGCGCGCAGCATTTGCCAGTCTTAAGGATCAGGCGGATGCCGAGGGCGCAGTCATGTATGTGACGCTTGAGCCGTGCTGCCATTTTGGCAAGCAGCCTCCATGTGTGGACGCGATCATAGAGCACAAGATCAGAAAGGTCTACTGTGGTTCCGATGATCCGAATGCTATGGTGGCGGGAAAAGGTTTTAAGAGACTGCGTGATGCCGGGATAGAGGTGTACACACACTGCCTCAAAGCCGAGTGCGATGCCATAAACGGTATTTTCTTTAAGTATATAGTAAATAAACAGCCGTATGTGACCATGAAATATGCCATGACCATGGACGGCAGGATCGCTACCCACACAGGGGCCAGCAAGTGGATAACCGGTGAGGCATCAAGGGCGTATGTCATGGAACTCAGAAACAGACATAAGGGTATTATGGCGGGCATAGGAACAGTGCTTGCGGATGATCCGATGCTGACATGCAGAATAGAGAAAAGCACGGACAGGGATACTGATAATGTCAGAAATCCGATCAGGATAGTTTGTGACAGCAAGCTCAGGATTCCGGAGGATTCACAGATCGTACAGACCGCCGGGGAGATAGAGACCATAGTTGCCACGACGGCAGCGGGAGCTTCAGACTCAGCAAAGTGTGGGAGACTCAAGGATAAAGGTGTAAGCATCATAGAGACCGAAGATGTGGATGGACAGGTGGATCTAAGGCAGCTCATGACGATCCTCGGCGGGAAAGGCATAGACGGAATACTGCTTGAGGGCGGCGGCGAGCTCAACTACAGCATGGTGTCTGAAGGTCTTGTGGATGAGGCATGTGTATTCATTGCCCCTAAGATATTTGGCGGCGAGGGCAAGTACAGTCCGGTATCCGGAACGGGTGTTGATGTGCCTGCGGATGCACATATGTTTGGACTTGACGAGGTCAGAAGATTTGATGAAGATGTGATGCTCAGATACAAAAAGGTTTAAGAACTTATAGAAAAGAGGTCATACATGTTCACAGGAATAGTAGAAGAGATAGGAACTATAAGAAAGATAGATAAAGGCGTAAGCTCCTGCAGCATCACGGTGCAGGCAGACAAGGTTCTCCATGGAAGCCAGGTTGGAGACAGTATAGCGGTAAACGGTGTGTGTCTTACTGCAACTGGCATATCGGGGAATATCTTTACTGCGGATGTAATGCCTGAGACTTTGAGACGAAGCGGACTTGGACAGCTTACCGGTGGCAGCAGGGTGAACCTTGAGCGTGCCATGGCGGCCGGAGGAAGATTTGGCGGACATATAGTGTCAGGACATATAGATGGAACCGGAACGATCAGAGAGCTCAAAAGGGAGGACAATGCAGTGTGGGTGACAATAGATTGTTCTCCGAAGATACTCAGATACATCATTGAGAAGGGCTCAATAGCCATAGACGGTATAAGCCTTACGGTTGCGTATGTCGATGATACATGCTTTAAGGTGTCGATCATTCCGCACACGGCGGGAGAGACGACGCTGCTGGATGGCAAGCCAGGCAAGGTGGTCAACCTTGAAAATGACGTGGTTGGAAAGTATGTTGAGAAACTGCTTATGCCATACAAGGGTGACGATACAGATGAAAAGCTTTCAAATGGAAATGCTTCAGATAGATCAGGACTTGATATGAAGTTTCTGGCAGAAAATGGATTTATGTAGACAGATATTTTAAGGAGGTAGAGTGATGAGTTTTGAATTCAACTCGATAGAGGAGATCGCTGCAGATCTTGCGGCGGGAAAGCCGGTTGTCATGCTCGACAACGAGGACAGAGAGAATGAGGGAGATGTAATCTGTGCAGCAGAATTTGCTACAACGGAGAATGTCAACTTCATGGCAAAGTGGGCGAGAGGTCTCATATGCATGCCTATGGATGCGTCATATGCGGATAAGCTGAATCTCCCACAGATGTGTATAACCAATACAGATAACCACTGCACAGCATTTTCAGTATCAGTGGATCATGTGGATACAACCACCGGAATCTCAGCCGAGGAGAGAGGCTACACAGCCAGAAAATTTGTGGATGAGAATGCAAAGCCGGATGACTTCAGAAGGCCGGGACATATGTTCCCACTTCAGGCAGTTGCAGGCGGAGTCATAGAGAGAAACGGCCACACAGAGGCTACAGTTGATCTTATGAAGGTTGCAGGACTTAAGCCTTGCGGACTGTGCTGTGAGATCATGAAGGATGACGGAACCATGGCGAGAAAGGATGACCTTGTGGAATTTGCAAAGGTTCATGGCCTTAAGATATCGACCATAGAGAAGCTTGTGCAGTACAGAAAAGAGCATGAAGTATTCGTTGAGTGCGTAGCCAAGGCAAAGCTTCCAACAAAGTATGGTGAGTTTACGATCTGTGGATATATCAACAAGCTGAACGGTGAACATCACGTGGCACTCACAATGGGTGATATAGCTGACGGCAAGCCTGTTCTCTGCCGTGTGCACAGCGAGTGCCTCACAGGCGATTGCTTCGGCTCACAGAAGTGTGACTGCGGACAGCAGCTCGATGCGGCCATGAAGGCCATTGCCAAGGAAGGCAGAGGCGTGCTCCTGTACATGAGACAGGAGGGCAGAGGAATCGGCCTTATCAACAAGATCAAGGCATATGCGCTTCAGGATCAGGGGCTTGACACCGTTGAGGCAAACCTCAAGCTTGGTTTCCCTGATGATGCAAGGGATTACACCATAGGAACACAGATACTTGTGGATCTCGGAATCAGACAGATCAGACTCCTCACCAACAACCCACTCAAGGTATACGGCCTTGCAGGCTACAATCTTGAGATCGTGGAGAGAGTTCCTATAGAGATAGAGCCAACCAAGTTTGACGCATTTTATCTCAAGACAAAAAAAGAGAAAATGGGTCATATGTTACACGAAGTCTAATATTTCATAAGGAGGGGCTGGGTAAGCTCCGATATAGAATAAGGAGGATAAATCAGATGAATAAGGTAGAAGGAAAGTTAGTAGCAAATGGAGCAAAGATAGGTATAGTAGCAGCGAGATTCAATGAGTTCATAGTTTCAAAGCTGGTCAGCGGTGCAGAGGATGCGCTTCTCCGTCATGATGTGAATGCAGACGACATTACAGTTGCATGGGTTCCGGGTGCATTTGAGATCCCTGTAATCGCAAAGAAGATGGCTGCAAGCGGCAAGTATGACGCTGTTATCTGTCTTGGTGCTGTTATCCGTGGTGCGACAAGCCACTATGATTATGTGTGCAACGAGGTTTCAAAGGGCGTTGCCTCAGTATCACTTGAGACAGGTGTACCTGTAATGTTCGGAGTTGTTACAACAGAGAATATCGAGCAGGCCATCGAGCGTGCAGGAACAAAGGCCGGCAACAAGGGTTATGACTGCGCTATGGGAGCTCTTGAGATGATCGACCTCATGAAGCAGTTGTAATGCAGACTGCAGAAAATGCGATATAATGAAGCATGCTGATGCATGCGCAGGTTATCAAGTGAAAATATAATGCGTACAGAAGATACAGGCACGTGTAGTTATAATACATGTGCCTGTAAATATATGACAGGATGGATATAATATATGAAAAGCACAGACAGGAAGATATTGTTCTTTGATATAGACGGAACGCTTATAACCGAGGACGGAAGGAGATACTTCCCGGACAGCGCAAGGCATGCGCTGGCGCAGGCGAGAGCCAACGGACATCTGGTGTTCATCAACACTGGCAGGGTTTACTGTAATGTCACTGATGAGATCAAGGCTGCGGGTTTTGATGGCTTTGTGTGTGGCTGCGGAACATCCATTTACTATGACGGCAAAGAGCTGTTCCACAATGATGTCAGCAGGGATGTGTGCAGGGATATAGCTTATGCATGCCGCAGATATGACATGTTTGGAATGTATGAGCACAGAGACAAGGTGTACGTGGACGGTCAGAACATGGGAAATGAACTCCTTGCAGAGATGGTCAGATACTTCCGGGCAAATGGAATATTTGTTGGGGAGGATGTGGACTCGGATGACTTTGAATTCGACAAGTTCTGCTGCTGGTTCGCGGATGACAATAAAAATGTTCCTGAGTTCCGCGCGTATGTATCACAGCATTTTGACTATATCGACAGAGGTTCAAATTTCTGCGAGATAGTTCCCAAGGGATTTAGTAAGGCGACAGGTATACAGTATCTTCTGGATTATTTTGATATTCCGCTTGAAAATGCATATGCATTTGGTGATGGCAACAATGACGCACCTATGTTATTATATTGTCCGAACAGCATAATCATGGAGAAGGGGCCGGAGGAGCTCAAAAGACAGGTTATGATGGTCACAGACGATGCGGAGAATGATGGAATATATAAGGCTATGGTGAAGCTTGGGATCATAGAGCCGATGGAATAGCTGGTTCATTTTGCCGGTCAATAATTATTAGAGTTGGAGATTTATATGGAAGAACAGGAAGAGAACAAGAAGGTGACGCTGCTCGATCAGTTGTCGATAGCGGTCAGCAGTCCGAAGAATTACAAACAACTGGTTAAGCTGAAGACGGGACGCCTTGTGTGGTTTGTGGTGATCATATCCTTTTTACTGGCATTTATAGAGTTTGGAATAGACGCCATATTCTGGGTTGGCAAGGTCGGAGGTCTGAGGAATCTCATAACAAATAAGATCCCGGCATTCACATATCATGACAATAAGCTAGACATGGAACACGATATGCAGCTTGAGATAGGAAATGCTACTCTGTACATCAACACGGAGAATGCGTCAGTGGACCTTGACTCCATGGAAACGGATGGAGTGTACATCGCCATAGGAAGTGAGAATATAGTCATGGGAATGGTCTCAGATGGCAAGGGCTATGATTACATGGAGACACCGCTCAAATACATGTTCCTACCGGATGGCTTCAACAATAGCAAGCTGGCGGTACTGACACCGGTATTTTATATGTACATGGTGATCATGTTCATTGCGGTGATGGTGGCATCGGCGGGCAGACAGCTTCTCCTTGCGCTGATATTCAGTATAGCGGGCAATAGACTTGCAAGAATTCTCAACACGGGACTGTCCTACGGCAAGGTATTTACGATATGTGTCTATGCACAGACTCTGGCGGTGTTCATAATGTCGGTCAACACTGCTCTTGGATATCTGTTATCCTCGTTTGTTGTATGGATCATCGCACTTGTCGTGTCCATGGTATTTATGAACAAAGCTATAGGAAGCTATGTGAGTGGAGATATACCGCCGGGAGATGTGTTCTGATAAGGCGGCCATTTGGTTTGAATAGGTGGAGGCATATATGGAGATAGAGAGAAAATACCTTGTACATGAGATACCTGTCGATCTGACAAAATATCAGGTGAAGCACATGGAACAGATGTATGTGTCCGTGAAGCCGGTCATAAGGATCAGGAGAACGGACGACAGACGTGTGCTCACGGTCAAATCCAAGGGACTGCTCAGCAGGCAGGAATTCGAGATGGATCTGGACGAGGATGAATACAGGAATCTCAGATGTAAGGCAGACGGCAATATAATAGAGAAGGACCGGTATATAATACCGCTTTCCGATACAGACGGAACCTGTGGTGACAGTGAAGTGGACAGGGAACTGAAGATCGAGCTGGACGTGTTCGACGGGATATTTGGCGGACTCACCTATGCTGAGGTTGAATTCCCGGAGGAGAAATTTGCAAATACATTTGTGCCGCCAACGTGGTTTGGCAGGGATGTGACTGAGGACGGTATCTATCAGAACAGCGCCCTGAGCGGCATGGACAGACGTGATATAGACAGTTTTGTAAAGAGTGCGAATAAGGAGGAAAAGTGATGAAGGCAAGAGTTTTATTTGCAACAGGTTATGAAGAGGTAGAGGCTCTCACGGTGGTGGATCTCTTGAGGAGAGCCGGAGTTGAGTGCCTGATGGTGTCGGCTGACGATCAGGATACAGTGACAGGAGCGCGCGGCATGGAGGTCACGATGGATGAGAAGTTATCAGAGATCGATGACCAGTGCGATCTTGTAGTTCTTCCTGGAGGTATTCCGGGGGTTCCGAACCTCAAGACAAATTCAAAGGTTCAGGCCATGGTCAAGGCACAGAATGACAGAGGCGGTTATGTGGCTGCTATCTGTGCGGGACCTACAGCACTTGGCGCATTTGGCGTGCTTGCGGACAAGAATGCAACATGTTATCCGGGATGTGAGGATCAGCTCATGGCGAAGCGCCACAGCACGGAGCCGGTAGTGGTGGACGGAAATGTGATCACCAGCAGAGGAGTGGGAACAGCCATAGAATTTGCACTTAAGCTGGTTGAGATACTCATAGACAGACAGACTGCGGACGATCTCGCAGAGAAGATAGTATATAAGAGATAATGAATATAAAAATATCAGTTAGGAGCCTGGTGGAATTCATCTTCCGCAGTGGCGATATAAGTGATAGCAGTAGTGGGACTCTGTCCAGAGAAGCGATGAATGCGGGTAGCAGGATTCACAGGAAGCTTCAGAAAAGGGCAGGGTCTCATTATAATTCAGAGGTGCCGCTCCGGTATACAGAGGAGCTTGGCGGACATCTGATAACTGTGGAGGGCCGGGCTGATGGAATCATAGACAGATGCGGTGGCGAACAGGAAGAGTCCGGGGATATTGACGACGGCTTTGACATGGCAGAGGGGTATGCTGTGGACTTCCATGACAGCGATGTGCTTATAGATGAGATAAAGGGCATATACAGGAACCTCGATGACATGGAGAGCCCGCAGCGCGTCCACGTGGCCCAGGCGATGTGCTATGCGTATATATATTCAAAAGAGAATAATTATAGCTGGATAGATGTAAGGATAAGTTATGTAAACCTTGACAGCGAGAAGGAGAAGTTCTTCAGGCGGAGATATTCATTTGGCTATCTGGAGAAATGGTTCAGCTCAATGATGGCGGAGCTTTGCAAATGGATTGATCTGGTGGAAAAGCATCAGCTCATGAGAAATCAGTCCATCTCGGACATGGAGTTCCCATTTGAGTACAGGAAGGGCCAGAAGGAGATGGCTCTGTATGTGTACAGGGCTATTGAGCAGGAAAAACATCTGTATGTCCAGGCACCAACTGGAATCGGAAAGACCATGGCGGCGGTGTACCCGTCCATAAAATCCATGGTTCAGGGACATGTGTCGAAAATATTCTATCTGACAGCCAAGACCATAGCCCACACTGTGTCGAGAAATGCGGTGGAGCTGCTGGAGGACAGAGGTCTCAGGCTTAAGACTGTAATACTCACGGCAAAAGAGAAGATATGCTGTCAGGAACAGGTGGATTGCAATCCTGCGGTATGTCCGTATGCCGAGGGGCATTTTGACAGGGTAAATGATGCGCTGTACGACGTGGTATTACATGAGACGGTGGTTGACAGAGATGTGGTAATACGGTACGCACAGGCTCACAGGGTGTGTCCGTTTGAGTTGAGCCTTGATGTGAGTCTGTTTGCTGACATGGTGATATGTGACTATAACTATGTCTTTGATCCGAGGGCGAGCCTCAAGAGGTTCTTTGCGGCGGAGGGCGGTAAGCCGGGAGATTATGTATTCCTTGTGGATGAGGCGCACAACCTTGTGGACAGGGCTTCGTCCATGTACAGTGCGGAGATTGTGAAGGAGGACTTTCTGGAGCTCAAGAAGCTCACAGCCCAGTATGGCGGCCGTATGGCAAGACATATAGGAAGCTGCAACAGAGAGCTGCTTACGATGAAGAAGGAGGTTCCTGAGGAGGGATACAGGGTGCTCTCGAGCATAGCACCTCTTCACCTGAAATTGCTCAGCCTCCATGAAGCAATACAGCTCTTTCTGGAGGAGCACAGGCAGATCCCGGAGAGAAAGGAAGTCCTGAACTTTTATTTTAATCTCACTTCATTTCTGAACATTGCGGAGATGATGGATGAGAATTATGTCGTGTATGACGAGATAAGGGATGACGGAAGATTTGTGGTGAGACTGTACTGCGTCAAGCCTGCAGTTAACATAAGAAACTGCTTGGACAAAGGGCTTGCCACGGTGTTTTTCTCGGCTACGATACTTCCTGTCAGATATTATATGGAGATGCTGTCGGACTGCCCGGAGGACAGGGCAATATACATCCCGTCTCCATTTTCTGCGGAGAACAGGAAGATAATGATAGCAAATGATGTCACGACCAGATACACGAACCGTAATGAGGCGATGTACAGGAACATTTACAGCTATATAGAGCGCGTGATAAGTGCGAGACCGGGCAACTATATGGTGTTCTTTCCATCGTATGCCATGCTGGAGAAGGTGCATGTGCTCACTGAAGAGCTTCCAGAGTCTCTTGGGGTGGAAGTTATAGCCCAGGAACAATACATGACGGAGAGCGACAGAGAGAGCTTTCTGAGGGCATTTGAGGAGAAGGACAATGTGCTGGCACTGTGTATCATGGGCGGAATATTCTCCGAGGGAATCGATCTGACTGGTGACAGGCTGATAGGAGCGATAATAGTCGGACCCGGTCTTCCCCAGGTGTGCACGGAGAGAAAGCTGATGATGGATTACTTCGACAGCAGAACCGCGGCGGACGAAAAAGAGGCTGCATCCGACAGGAATGGATTCAGATATGCGTACCAGTACCCGGGAATAAACAAGGTATTTCAGGCTGCCGGAAGAGTCATAAGGACGGAGACGGATCAGGGGATAATACTTCTGATAGACGAGAGATTTGCCACCAGGCGTTACACGGAGCTGTTTCCTGTGGAATGGAATGACAGCGTGATATGCAACATGCAAAATGTGGACGGGATCCTTGAACAGTTCTGGGATTATAAAAGTAAAGAGATTTAAATATACAAAAGCATAATACAGTGCTATAATGGACACCTGATGAAGCCGGAGCGGCGGTAAAGCCCGGTTGTATATATTTTATCAATATGAAAAAAGGGGATAGTGATGGTAGATATAACAGTAAAAAATATTCTGGAAGCTACAGGAGGCGTACTCCTCTGCGGAGATGAGAACACTGCTCTCACTGACATCTGTATAAACTCTAAGGAGGCCAAGGAGGGCGATCTGTTCGTTCCAATCATAGGAACAAGAACCGACGGACACAGATTTATAGAATCAGCACTTCAGACTGCAGCAGCCACACTCACATCGGAGCATGACAATGTTGTGGTGTCGGACAAGGCGTATATCAGGGTGGATGATACTGTTAAGGCATTGCAGGCCATTGGAAAGTATATAAGGAACAGATACGATATGCCTGTTGTGGCGGTTACAGGAAGCGTGGGCAAGACCACGACAAGAGAGATGATCACAGCGGCTGTCAGTGCTGGAATGAAGTGCTTCCACACAGATGGCAATTATAATTCGGTGTATGGCGAGCCTATCACGGTGTCAAGGATGACAGACGAGTACGATGTGGCTGTTCTTGAGCTTGGAATCGGCGAGCCGGGTGAGATGGACATCCTCACTGATATAGCTCAGCCGGATATATGCGTTATAACGACCATAGGCGTTGCACATATAGAATATATGGGTTCACTGGAGAACACCCGCAAGGAGAAGCTCAGCATCATCAAGGGCATGGGCGAGAATGGAACACTGTATATCAACGGTGATGATCCTATGCTGTATGCGGTCAAGGATGAGATACCATGTAAGGTATACACATATGGCTGCGGCGAGGGCATGGACTTCAGAGCAACTAACATCCGCATGGAGGATGGATATTCTGTATACGATATGGTACATGGGGATGACGTTGTAACTGTCAAGGTAGGAGTGATGGGACTGCACAACGTGCGCAATTCATTGGTGGCCATGGCTGTGTCGCATCAGCTTGGAGTTCCATATGAGAAGTCGTCGAAGGCATTTGAGAATTTCAGAGGTCTCAGACAGAAGGTCATCAAGCTTCCTGGCAAATACACGATCATAGACGATACATACAATGCAAGCCCTGATTCCATGAAGGCTAGCACCGATGTCCTCTGTGACATGAAGTGCGAGGGCAAGAAGTATATCGTGCTCGGCGATATGCTTGAGCTCGGAGAGAAGAGCGATGAGTACCACTATGAAGTCGGAGAGTATCTCAGAGATAAGAAGATAGATGAGGTCATAGTCATCGGAGAGCATGCCCAGAAGATCAAGGAAGCTCTGGATGCCTGTGATACGAAGTATGCCAAGACTGTGTCATTCACTGACACGGAGGAGATCGCGATATACCTTATGGCGCTCATGAAGCCTGAGGATATAGTGCTTTTGAAGGGATCAAACGGAATGAAATTGAGTGAAGTGGTTAATATTCTCACGAATTAGTGTGTGTATTTGTACAAAATGACAAAAGCGGTCACGGATTTACAACGATCTGTGACCGCCTTTTTGTGTAAAGTGTTGCCATTTATTGTAAATCAATTCCCAAAACGATACAAAAGGGAGAAAAGAATTTGGTTATATTGAAAAAATATAAAAAATGGAGTAATATCAACCTAGCTTGAAAATAAATACATAAGATTACATAGATACTTTTTATTTGGGAGGAAAGAATCATGGCTACAGCAAAGAAGGCAGATGAGACAAAGAAGGTAACAAAGGCAACACCTGCAGCAGCACTTGCTAAGGTTGAGGCAGTTAAGAAAGAGGAAGCTGCAAAGAAGACAGCAGCTACAGAGACAAAGGCAGCACCTGCAAAGAAGGCAGCTCCAGTTAAGGAAGAGCCAAAGGCAGCACCTGCAAAGAAAACAGCACCAGCTAAGAAGGAAGAGACAAAGGCAGCAGCACCTGCAAAGAAGGCTACAGCAAAGAAGGCAGCTCCAGCTAAGACAACAGAGAATGTATTTGTTGAGTTCGCTGGCGGTCAGATCAAGATGGCAGCAATCGTTGCTAAGGTGAAGGAAGTTATTGGCAATAAGACAGTTAAGGAATTGAACGTATACTACCAGCCAGAAACAGGCATGGTATATTATACAGCTGATGGAGAATCAGGTTCTTACAGTCTTTAATCTATAGATGTTTGTTTTAAGACGGATCCCGGTCGTAATGACTGGGATCTTTTTTCTTTGTGCAATATTGTGTTGTATATAAGTGCCTTTCTGTGATAATATGTCATAGGTTAGGACAATCTAACTAATGCTTTTACAGGGGGTAAGAGATGACAATACACGAGTATGGAGACAGGAAGAATCCGCATATACTGCTTATACATGGCATGTGGATGTGAATATATTAAAAAGCCTGTGATATGAACTTTGATTCATACCACAGGCTTTTTGCTTGCAGATAATACTATATATTATGAATTACTTTGTTGTCAGGAAATCTGCGTATGCTGTAGGAAGACCATGCTCTGTAGGATCAAGTCCCTTGATCTCTTCCTCCTCAGATACTCTAAGTCCCATAGTCTTCTTGATGATCAGGAATACGATGGTGATCGTAACTGCTGTCCATGCTGCAACTGCTGCAAATCCAAGTAACTGGATGAGAAGTGGATGAATGCCACCGCCGTAGAACAGACCGTTTAATGTATCATTTCCAGAAACAGTTGTTGTGGAGAAGAGACCTACAGCGATTGTTCCCCAGATACCATTTACACCATGTACGGCTACGGCACCGACAGGATCGTCAACATGTAATGCGTGGTCACAGAGCCATACTCCGAATACTACGAGAAGTCCGGCAACGATACCGATGATAGCTGCGCCGAAAGCATCGACTGTATCACAAGGAGCTGTGATGGCAACGAGACCAGCGAGTGAAGCGTTGAGACACATTGACACATCAGGCTTGCCATATTTGAGCCATGTAAATATCATACATGAAACTGTTGCAAGTGCAGGTGCGATAGTAGTAGTGAGGAAGATAGAACCTAACTGCTCAACAGATGTTGCGGCTGCACCATTGAATCCGTACCAGCCGAACCACAGGATGAATACACCGAGTGCGCCGAGTGGAAGGTTATGACCTGGGAAGGTGTGAACCTTTACTACTTTGCCATTCTCATCCTTATTGAACTTTCCGATACGAGGTCCAAGTAATGCGGCACCAATCAGTGCTGAGATTCCACCTACCATATGGATGGCACATGAACCGGCAAAATCATGGAAGCCAAGTTTTACAAGCCAGCCACCTGGATTCCAGATCCAGTGAGCCTCAATAGGATATATCAGCAGTGAGATGATAGCTGAGTATACACAATATGCAGAGAACTTTGTTCTCTCTGCCATAGCTCCTGACACGATGGTTGCTGCTGTTGCACAGAACACAAGGTTGAATACGAAGCTTGACCAGTCATAGTTTTCAAAGTGAAGGAACAAATCCCATGATGGTTTTCCGATGAAACCTCCGAGTGCCCAGTCACTGCTGCCGAGCAGAAGTGATGAACCGAGGATCATGAATGAAACTGTACCGAGACAGAAATCCATGAGATTCTTCATTATAATGTTTCCGGCATTCTTGGCTCTTGTGAAACCGGCCTCAACCATTGCAAATCCGGCCTGCATCCAGAATACCAGTGCGGCTCCGACAAGGAACCATACTCCAAATACAATTGTGCTTACGTCTTCCATAATCATTCCTCCTTTTAATACATTGTAGTTGTGGAAGTGATCAGATAATAAAAAAAGATGCGTCCCGCCAGGTATGCTCCTGACAAAACACATCTTTGTGCACATTATATCTGATCGTACGTCACTGAGATATGACTGATAATAAGTATCTCAGTGCCACACCTCAATTACTAACTTGGGTTGAGTATAGTATTGAGATATGGTAAAATATTGAAAAAATCGGACGTGGAACGATAAACCTTATTATATTTTGCGCGGGCTTAATATAATAAAGCAAAGATACGGTAAAGATAAATAAAGTTATGCGGAGATGGCGTATGGATAGTCAGATTTTATTGAATGTTAATTTTTGCAGTGAAGTACATACTAATTTAATAGAAAAGAATGAGAAGTCTGTGTATGTGAGAGCTGGTTACAGCTTGGGTGGGCTGAGAATAGTGCCACAGGAGAATGCTGGGATATGTGTGATATGTATGGATGGACACATCAAAAGGGTGTATCCGGGTGAACTGGAGGCGGCTGTTTGCATTGAGGAGAGCTGCAGCTTCATATCTGTGGAGCAGGATCTTGGATTTGGCAGGGAGACTCTGGATACCCAAGATATGCGTCTGCTTGAAAAACTGCTGACGGCTGATCATGCATTTACAGGAAATGGTGCAGAAGATCCGATAGAGAGTGCGACAGAGGAGATCACGGAGCATATAGAGAAATGCGGATCGTTGTGGCAGAGGAATGGCATGGCTGATTCGGACATCGTGAAACAGGCGGATGTCATATATGCGGCAAAAGGGAAGATAAGCATATCAGAGCTTGCTGAGCAGATGGGATGCACCGTTAGACATGTGCATAGGAGATTTGTGGAGGAGCTGGGGGTCAGCCCCAAGAGGTTTGCCCGCATCGTGAGGATCAGGGAGACTGTGAGAAAAATGCTGGAGCATCCGGGCGGACATGTCACGGATTATATGGATGACATGGGATATTCTGACCAGGCGCATTTCCAGAGAGAGTTTAAGTGGTATACAGGGATGACCCCGGGGAGTCTGCTGAAGATACTGGGAGACAGAGCTGAACGATAAAAAACAGGCAGTGGACAAATGCCACTGCCTGCCAATTTAGAAAAAGGAATGATACTGGATACCTGTGCTTATTAGAGCGCTGTCTCTCCACGCTCGCCTGTACGGATACGAACGACATCTGCCACATCATATACGAAGATCTTACCATCACCGATCTTACCTGTGGATATTCTCTCGCAAACCTTGAAAATGATCTTGTCCGCAACATCGTCTGCTGCGATGGTCTCGATCTTTACCTTTGGAATAAGGTTTACAACATATTCGCTTCCTCTGTAAGTTGTCTTATATCCCTTCTGATTACCGTAACCCATGATGTTTGATACCATGGCACCTGTTGATTCACACTCATCAAGTATTGACTTTACATCATCAAGCTTTTCTGAACGAACTACGATTTCAAGTTTCTTCATAATTACAGTCCTCCTTTTACCCGTTGGATTTATTTTTTATGATTATAGCATAGCGAAAAATCCAATTCCATAGCACTTCGCAAATGCCGAAATTTTAAAACGATTCGAAAGATGCCAGCGGTAAAATAATACAAAAAACAGACAAATGACTTAATAATATTAAGGACAGAAGCGGGGCGGCGCTGCGTGCCAGCGGTTAATTTACAGTAATTTCATATTTGCAGGTGTTGGTAAATGTGGTATATGTGTGTTATTATATTTCTGACTGAGACTATATGTATAATCAGGAAAGGAAAATGAGATATGGCAGAGAATTATGATGATATAGATAAGAAGACACCGGATACGGTGGATACCGATGGACATGCATCGGATGATAAGGACAACGATGACGATTACGAGAAATACTGCTACCTGTGCAGGAGACCGGAGAGCGTGGCCGGCAAGCTGATACATATGCCTGGAGATATAAATATATGTGCAGACTGCATGCAGAGATCATTTGACAGCTTCAACAATTCCGGGTTTGGCAACATGCCGGGGCTTGGCAATATGCAGTTCATAGATCTGACAAATATGCCATTTGGCAATATAGATATGTCCAAGTTCAAGGCACAGAATGACGTGCCAAAGTCACAGAAAGTCAAGAAGAAGGCGCCAAAGGAAAAGAAGCAGGAGGAAGAACTCACGCTTAAGACAATTCCGGCTCCTCATAAGATCAAGGCTATGCTGGACGAGTATGTTGTGGGACAGGAATATGCCAAGAAGGTTATATCCGTGGCTGTATACAATCATTATAAGAGGGTTCTCACAGATACCATGGATGATATAGAGATAGAGAAGTCCAACATGCTGATGGTGGGACCTACAGGCTGTGGTAAGACATATATAGTCAAGACCATAGCAAGACTTCTCAAGGTGCCTCTCGCAATAACTGATGCGACAACTCTTACAGAGGCCGGTTATATAGGCGATGATGTAGAGAGCGTTCTGTCAAAGCTTCTCGCCGCCGCCGACAATGATGTGGAGAAGGCAGAGAGAGGAATCGTGTTCATAGATGAGATAGACAAGATCGCCAAGAAGCAGAACAGCAACAGCAGGGATGTGAGCGGTGAATCCGTACAGCAGGGACTGCTGAAGCTCCTCGAGGGCGCGGATGTCGAGGTGCCTGTGGGATCGGGCAGCAAGAATGCTATGGTTCCCATGACGACCATCAATACAAGAAACATACTGTTTATATGTGGTGGAGCATTCCCTGATATAGAGGAGATTATAAAGCAGAGAATAAGCAGGCAGGCGTCAATGGGCTTTAAGGCTGAGCTCAAGGACAAGTATGACGATGATCCGAATCTGCTGAGACAGGTTACAACCGAGGATCTCCGCGAGTTTGGCATGATTCCTGAGTTCCTTGGAAGACTTCCGGTGCTCTTTACACTTGATGCGTTGGACAAGGAAATGTATGTGAGCATACTTAAGGAACCGAAGAATGCGATCCTTAAACAGTACAAGAAGCTCCTTGCGCTTGATGAAGTAGATCTGAGATTTGACGATTCGGCATACGAGGCGATAGCCGAGGAGGCGATCAAGAGGAAGACAGGAGCCAGAGCTCTACGTGCCATCATAGAGAAGTTCATGCTCGATATCATGTATCAGATACCAAGGGATGACACCATAGGAAGGGTGACCATCACAGGTGATTATATAAAGGGCAAGGGAAGCCCTATCATAGAACTGCGCGGAACACCGGCACTTGAGGAGGCAAGCGCAACTCAGATCGATAAGCAGGACTGAACAGATCTGTAATGACAATAATGCGATAACAGGGAAATGCTACTTGATAATATTTTATCAATATGCTAGAATATCACCGTTCATTAAGGGAGTAGTCAGCGCAGAGCTTGCGTTGTGATATCAACATAATGATTGGCAGCCATCGGTCGATGATGGCGTGAATCTGGTATTACTGTAGATGATGAGACTTTCTGGACAGCTTTTAGCTGCCCGGGAGGTCTCTTTTTATATGTGTCTGTGACTGCATCCGTCAAATCTATATCAAGGAGAAAAATTATGAGTATTGCAGAGTTATTCCTGTTGGCAGTTGGTCTTTCAATGGATGCATTTGCCGTGTCTATCTGTAAGGGGTTGTCCCTGCGCAACATCAAGGTGAAGCACATGCTTATCGCAGGTGCGTGGTTTGGAGGATTTCAGGCACTTATGCCGACGGTAGGATATGTCCTCGGAAGCTTTTTTGCAGATCTGGTAAGCAAATGGTCACACTGGATCGCATTTGTGCTCCTCCTGTTCATCGGCGGAAGTATGATCAAGGAGTCGTTTGGCGAGGAAGAGGAAGTAGATGCAGATATGAGCTTTAAGGTCATGTTCCTTCTGGCGGTTGCAACCAGCATAGACGCACTGGCGGTTGGAGTGTCATTTGCATTCCTCAAGCTGTCCACTCTGTATATCATACTTGCGGTATTATTCATAGGATGTATCACATTCATATGTTCAGCGGTCGGAGTGAAGATCGGAAGTATATTCGGAACAAAGTACAAGTCAAAGGCTGAGCTTGCCGGAGGTATCATACTTATACTCATAGGAGTAAAGGTTGTTCTGGACGGACTCGGTATATTGTAACCTTAACATAAAATAAATGGACAATAGTATGGTTTATGGCATACAATGTGTAGATAGGTTATGTGAAGGGACAATATAATAAGTAAGGAGTAGATGTATGACCAGATTCAAAAAGAATATGAGAAGATTTGTCGTGGCTGCTGTTGTCGGAGCCATGGCCATGTCGATGACTGCATGTACTTCTCATATGTTTGATGAGAAGACTATCACAGGAACGATAAAGGATAATGCGGACGACTACACAAAGGTGCAGAAGGAGTTCGAGGAATATCTGCACGATGAGTATGTGGACAGTGTGACATCGGACACACTCTCGTACAACTATGAGATAAAGAATGGGGATGCCCTTGGTATTCCTGAGCCGGAGGTATCTCTGGGCGATTCGGATATGAGCGATGAGGGAATCAAAAAACGTAAGGCTGAGTTTGATGAGTCCTTTGACAAGCTCAAGTCATTTGACAGGGACGATCTCACGGAGAGCCAGCAGCTCACATACGATATACTTAATCAGTATCTGGAGACGGAGTCAGAGGGTTATCTGAACATATACCTCAGCGAGCCGTTCTCACCTATGAAGGGACTGCAGTCGAATATATCCACATATTTCACAGACTACCGTTTTGACGACAAGGGTGATGTGGAGAGATATCTCCAGGTGCTTGGAATGGTAAGGGATTATTTTGATGACAATCTAGAGTTTGAGAAGACAAAGTCCGAGAAGGGATATTTTATGAGTGATGCCGTGTGCGATAAGGTCATCGAGCAGTGCGAAGACTTCATCAAGGACAAGGACAATCACTTCATGATACAGGTGTTCAACGATAACATCGAGGCGCTGGACTTCCTGACTGCGGACGAGATAGCGGACTTTGAGGAACAGAACAAGAAGGCCGTTGCGGAAAGTCTTATACCTGCATATGAGGATGTTATAGATGTGCTGTCATCGCTCAAGGGAACCGGTAAGAACCAGGGCGGTGTGTGTGGCTATGAAGGTGGTAAAGAGTATTACGCTTACCTTTTGAAGGACGCTGCGGGAACTGATAAGACACCTGAGGAAGTGGCACAGATGCTGGATGACAACCTGTCAGATCTCATGACAGATCTGTATTCCATAGCCATGACACAGTACGATTCATATGAATATTTTGTGGAGCACTACGATGACCTCTTTGGAGACAGTGACTCAAAGGAGCCTTCAGAAATAATAGATATACTCATGAATACAGCCACCAAGAACTACCCAGACTTTGGAGAGATAAAGTATCAGGCGAAGAAGCTTGATAAGAGCCTTGAGGATATTCAGGAGAATACGCTGGCATACTATATGTCACCTGCGATCGATGACCAGGACAACAACCTTATCAGGGTAAATGGCAAACATACGGATGGTATGTGGACCACACTTGCCCATGAGGGATATCCGGGACACATGCTGCAGAATGCATACTACATGTCAACAGATCCTGAACCGGTACGTACCATATTAAGCTTCCTTGGATACAAGGAGGGCTGGGCAATGTATGCGTGCTATGATGCCATAAACTATTACACATTTGATGGGGCATCTGATTCGGACACCGTTGCAAAACTGTACAGGTTAAACGATGAGATCAATTATCTCATAAGTGGAAGGATCGATATAGGAATCAACTATGAGGGCTGGTCACTGCAGGAAGCAAAAGATTACCTGAATGAAAAGGGATTCAACGGCGATGCTGCCGACGATCTGTATACTACCATGATAGGTGATCCTGCCGTATACCAGAGTTATTCAACAGGCTTCTATGAGATGCAGGAGATCAGGGATTATGCTGAGGAACAGCTTGGATCAAAGTTTGACTTGAAGGAGTTCAATACAGTCGTTCTCGAGACAGGTCCATGCCAGTTCAATATCCTGAAGCAGCAGGTTCAGAAGTATATTGATACAAAACAATAAAATAGAATATAGCCGGTACATATAATGTACAGATGGAGACATACCGCAGCCGGAGAAATTTCCGTGCTGCGGTATTTTTGTGTAAAGATTCGGAATTTGCTGCATATACTATATAGATTGCCCCTGGAGGGATGTGCGGTGATATCAGATGCTGTTTACTCAGAGGATTATGTGGAATATATAATAGAATACAACGGAGACAGGGAAGTTCTGATGGATCTGTATCAGCCATACGGGCTCAACATAATAGACGACAGATATGCGGTGGCATATCAGCCGTTTCCGGCCGGGTATATGGAGAGTTTTTCAAGGCTTGAGTACAATCTTTTCCCAAAAGTGTACGGTCTGATGGACGATGTGGGGGCTCTTGAGGCTATAGGGGTTATCAATATCCAGCAGGAAAATATACTCGGACTCACCGGAAAGGGGATACTGCTTGGCATCGTCGATACGGGGATCGATATATTTGGCAGTTCATTTGTGCGGGATGGGGGTAAGACAAAGATACTTGCGGCGTGGGATCAGACAGTGGAGGAGGCTGACAACGCATCATACGGCTACGGCAGGGAGTATAGCACGGAGGAGATACAGGCTGCTGTGGATGAGAGACAAAGGATATTGACGGATACCACCGGGCATGGAAGCTTCTGCGCGGGAACGGCTGTGAGTGTGGCTCCGTCGGCAGACCTGGTGGTGGTGAAGTTAAAGCAGGCAAAGCAGAATCTACGCAGTTTTTATGGTATTCCATCGGATGCAAATGCGTACAGTGAGGTTGACATAATGACAGCGATAGCATATCTGCTTGAGCAGCAGAAAAAGCTGCGCATGCCTATGAGCATACTCGTGACGCTTGGGACCAACAGTGGAAGCCATACGGGGGCGGAAGCACTTGACAAATATATAAACAACATAGGAGAGCTTCAGGGGCTTGCGGTATCTGCTGCCGGTGGCAACGAGGGGAGAGCAGGACATCATTATTCCGGGATCGTCACAGGGGCATACGATGTCGTTGAGATCGATGTGGCAGATCGCAACAGCTTTACACTTGAGATATGGGGTAAGTCCACCAATACCTACTCGGTGGCCATAGAGATTCCCGGCGGGGAATTTATAGAGAGGATATCGCCGAGGTATGACAGGAGCTCGATCATCCGTCCGATATTTGGGGGTGGAATGATATATGTCGACTATTTTCTCATAGAGGATTCTGCTGGGCAGGAGCTCATCATGCTCAGATTTATAACCCCGGCAAATGGTATATGGCGGATAAGGGTGTACGGTGTTGGAACCACGGAGCTCAGCTTTAACGCGTGGCTGCCCATAAGCAGCTTTGTATCCCCGGGGACGAGATTTGTGTCAAGTGATCCGGGGGTGACCATAACCAGCCCGGCGGTGGCGGAGACTGCGATATGCACTTGCGCATATGATCACTCAAATGGTAATCTGTATATAGACAACAGCAGAGGCTATACGGCGGACGGCAGGGTGAAACCGGATCTTCTCGCTCCCGGAGTGAATATAAGGGGAGAAGGAGCCAGCGGGGAGACGGTTATAAGAAGCGGCACCTCAGTGGCGGCTTCATACACTGCGGGCTGCAGTGCCATCATGCTTGAGTGGTCGTATGGGAGAAAGATGATAAGGAATATAAACGGCAACCAGATAAGGGGCTACCTGATAAGGGGAGCGGTGAGACCGGGAAGTTCGGGCGGGCTTTTGGAGATCAGGCAGTATCCGAATCCCGAGTGGGGATATGGCCTGCTGAACATTTACAATACATTTGAAAGTCTCAGGAATGTGTGAGGATAAGTTATGGGAAGAACATGCAGAGAAGAGCTGGCGAGCGGCGGTACGCTAATAATAAGTGAGAATGACTTCAGGATAGAGTATTTCTTCCCGGGGCCGGATGGACGCTATGGTGGAGTGAGGGTCAATATTCCGGGAAGGAAAGTTGAGACCTATATGAGGGCATGGCAGAAGAATTATGAAAGGTACGAAGAGCTTCAGAAGGCGGCGGGTGCAAGTGTGGTGAAGAGACCGGCTGCGATGAGAGGTGAGTGCGGAATGACGATACGGACCGGTTTCATGGACGGAGTATACCTGAAGGGAAGCCACATGAGAGTGACGGAAAGGGTGCAGCTCGACATGATAATCCGGGATTATGGATACGCTCTGGACAGATGGAAGAAGTCCGGGCAAATGCCTGAAAGTAGTGATTGTTAGTCTGCGTGATACTGTGCTATAATGCATCTGTGTGGTCAGAAACGGGAGGAGTATGACATGCATTAATTCACACTATTTATAAGAACGGAGGATAATATAATATGTATATAACATGTCTTGATTTAGAGGGAGTACTGGTGCCTGAGATTTGGATCGCATTTGCGGAGGCAAGCGGAATACCTGAGCTTAAGAGAACAACAAGGGATGAGCCTGACTACGATAAGCTCATGAACTGGAGACTTGGTATACTTAAGGAGCACGGACTTGGACTCAAGGAGATACAGGAGACTATAGCAAAGATAGATCCTATCCCTGGAGCAAAGGAGTTTCTGGATGAGCTGAGATCCATAGGACAGGTGATAATCATAAGCGATACATTTTCACAGTTTGCAGGCCCTCTCATGAAGAAGCTCGGTTATCCTACAATATTCTGTAATGAGCTGATCGTTGCAGATGACGGTGAGATCACAGGCTTCAAGATGAGATGCCCACAGTCGAAGCTCACAACAGTCAAGGCTCTGCAGTCAATCGGCTACGACACTATAGCAAGCGGTGACAGCCACAACGATCTGGGAATGATCTATGCGAGCAAGGCAGGCTTCCTGTTCAAGAGCACAGATCAGATCAAGGCGGATAATCCTGATCTTGAGGCATTTGAGACATACGATGAGCTTCTTGCGGCCATCAAGAAGGCAATGGACTAGTTGGAGATACAGATATGAAGTACAAGAGTGTAGATGAGATCGAGACGCTCTCTTTCAGGGATGCGACTCTGATCAGATGTATATATTCGGAGAAGCAGGGAATCCTGGAATTTGAATTTGACGGCGCGGTAGTCAGAGAGGACAACTCTGCAAATGAGCTCTATACTGACAGATATGCCAGTGATATGCAGGTCAGATTCACTGAGCCTGAGATCGAGGCACTTCTGCTCGAGGGTCATAAGTATTACGATGCGAACGATGTCCTCCAGGAGTCAGTACCGGATAAGCCTGTGGACAGGGCGGACTATGAGGATGTGCTGAAGAGCTTTGAGGGCAAGGTTGTATTTTATTCGGGCCAGCCAAAGGAGATGCTCAAGTCTTCGGAGAATGCTGACAGAAAATGCTATCAGATGATAATAGATGTGGATGAGGAATCCTATGTTCTGAGTTTTTACTATGATAAGGTGATCGCACAGTGGGAGCACTTTATGAACAAGGTGATGAACTAGCCTGACGGTTCGGCAGGGATCAGGAAAGGAAGATGCGGCAGATGGCAAAGAGGATACGCCGGTATATAACATATATTGATGAGCTTTTAAAGAGGAATGATGTGGACTTTGCACGGGAGGCAGAGAGACATCTCACGCAGGTAGGATTTTTCATGCATGAGAGACTTATCCACCTCATAGTGCTGGTATTGTTTGCCGTATTGACGGTTGCAACATGTATAACATTTGTAGTGACGGACAATATATCGCTGCTGATACTTGCACTTGCATTCATGGTGCTGCTTGTTCCATACATAATGCACTATCATCTTCTTGAGAACAGTGTCCAGTATATGTATGAGCAATACGACAGAATGCTCGAGAAGGCGGGCATAGATGCGTTTGTAAACAGATGATTGGTGAAAGGCGGTAAAGCATATATGTTCAATTTCGTTATGGGTATCGTGATGATCGGAATAGGCTCAATAAGTGTGGCTCATGCATTTTTTTCAAAAAATATGGCGGGCTTCATATTCTTCGGCATACTGATGATCGGATTCGGAATAGTGGAGCTGGTCAGATCCAGGGGCGTAAAGGCCAGAAAGAAGGCTGCCAGAGACAGAGAGTTTGACATGTACAATCTCATTGCGTCGGAGATGGGAGTCAAGATCAATCCGCTCACAGGAGAGATGCTGAACTCAGACAAGAAGGGTGAAGACGAACAAGTGACTGTTACTGAAGCTGATGATGCAGCGGATGTGGCAGAATAAGAATATAGAATAAAGCGGCATGGAGGTTTTTAGATACCTCCGTGCCGCTTGTTTTTTCATGCGGGATATTTCATCTATTTATAATCAGAGAAATCATACTCTGCAAATGTCTTCCCGTGCTCATCGGATCTGTACACCTTGCCATCGCTGGAGTCGATATAGAAATCACCGACCTTGGTGTCGCCCTCTTTATTGTTGTCGTGGAGCTCGATGTGGTAGCCTGTTTTTCCAACGGAAAATTCCGTGAGATCCTTGTCACTGTTGGCAACCTCGAATCTTCCGTCACCTGCGGGAAGCTGATCCATGAACCAGTCCTGGGCATCATCGAATGAAGCGAAGATGCCTGACACAGTGTTTCCCACGCCGTCAGCGACATCCTTTACACCGTCGGCCACGCCGTCAGCGACATCCTTTACAGCGTCGGCTGCTCCGCCTACAACGCCTTTGTCAGATGAGTCGGTGCTGTTTCCTTCAGAGCTGTTACCATTCTGAGCCTCAGATGTTGTCTGGGTGCTGGCTGCTGAAGATGAGCCAGTGCTTGAAGCACCGTTTGAATTGCCACAACCACAGAAGAGGATCATGGTGAGTGTCATACACATCACAAGTAAAAAGTATTTTTTCATTGTACATGTTCTCCTTTTTTTAATATTTGCTATTTATATTCTCCGTATATCTGAGAAATATTCATGGCATAAAAAATAGACACATAATTAAAAATAAAAAATAATATAATAGAAAAAATGCTATAGGCGGCGAGGATCATTTGAAAAAAATTGACAATGTGCAGGAGGTGACTGACAGATGGCAGTATATTATGCTGGCGGTTGCCATATTTCTTGCCATAATTTTCTGCTGTTATTACATAATCAGCCAGTCGAGGTGGGGCTTTTATACTGCCGGAGGGCCGGTCAGGCAGCAGGCAAATGTCCTGGGGGCGGATGAGAGCACACCATCGGAGGTGGATGGGGCAAATGATACCGGGGAGATGCAGCCGGAGAAGGACGAAACGGAGTCTGATGCGGAGCCGGAGATAACGAAGAGGGCGTATCTCACATTTGACGATGGGCCATCCGGGAACACAGTGGAGATACTGGATATCCTTGATAAATACGATGTGAAGGCAACATTTTTTGTCGTGGGGCGCGACAAGAGCTATTATGATGCCTACCGGGATATAGTGGATAGGGGACATACACTGGGGCTTCATTCGTACACCCATGATTACGATAAAATATATGGAAGCCTTGCTGATTTCTCCGAAGATATTGAGGAATTGCGAAATTTATTGTATGATGTAACAGGTGTAAATTGTGTATATTACAGATTCCCGGGCGGCAGTTCAAATACGGTATCCAGAGTGGATATGAACACCCTGATAGACTATGTGAATGCCGAGGGGCTTATATATTATGATTGGAATGCGCTGAACAATGATGCCGTGTGTGGCAGCTACACGCCGGAGCAGCTTGTCGACAATATCATGAAGGATGCACTGCAGCACGACGATGTGGTCATATTGATGCATGATCTTGAGTCGAGGCACACCACGGTGGAATCACTGCCGATGCTCATTGAAAGACTCCGGGATGATGGGTATGAGCTGCTGCCTATAGATGAGAATGCACCACTTATCAGGCACAGATGAGAAGGGACGGATATATGCCATGACTTATGAAGAGGCAAGAAGTTATATAGAATATACGGACACCATGGGAAGCGTTCTGGGGCTTGACAGTATAAAGGAGCTGCTGAGAAGGCTGGGCGATCCGCAGGACGCAGTCCCGGTTATACATATAGCAGGAACAAATGGCAAAGGTTCGATATGCGCATTTCTGGACGAGATACTTGAGAGTGCAGGATACAGTGTGGGAAGATATATATCTCCGACGATATTTACATATCTTGAAAGATTTCAGATAGATAAGGAATATATGTCTGAGGAGGATTTTGCCGTATATCTTGAGACGGTGAAAGATGCAGCGGATGACATGGTGTCGGACGGCTGGGGAAGACCCACATCGTTTGAGACGGAGACAGCGGTGGCGTTCTGTTATTTCTGCGACAAAAAGGTCGATTTCCTGTTGCTTGAGACCGGAATGGGAGGCCTGGAGGATGCCACAAATGTGTGTAGCCACCCGGTCTGTACGATAATAGCAAGTATAAGCATGGATCACATGCATTTCCTCGGGAACACCCTGAGGGATATATACAGACAGAAGCTTGGAATATTGAAAAAGAACTGCCCATGTGTGGCGTACCCGCTTGCCTCAGAGCTTGAGGATATGTGGGATATGGCATGTGAGCAGAATAATATATCGGACTTGGCGGTACTTATCAGGGAGAAGGATATAGAGATATGCGGAGAGTCGGTAGGTGGAAGTGAATATATATATGACGGACAGAGATACGAACTTCAGGTCCCGGGCATATATCAGATATATAACAGTGCCACAGCGGCTGCGACCGCACATGTTCTCATGAGGCTTGGATATGAGCTGACTGAGGATGACATAAGGAGAGGACTTAAAGCGACGTTCTGGAAGGGAAGATTCCAGAAGCTTATGGACAAACCTCTCATGTATGTGGACGGCGCGCACAATCCGGGAGGCTGGAGAGCACTTAGACAGAACATAGATGAGTATTTTGCCGGAAGAGACCTCATATATATATGTGGGGTGTTCAAGGACAAAGACTATGAGCAGATGCTCAGGATCATGATGCCGGGGGCTTCTGCGTTCATAGCAGTTGAGCCGGATAACCCGAGAGCACTTTCAAGGCATGAGCTGAAAAAGCTGGCAGGGACATATATAGATGAAGTCTATGAGCAGGAAGATGTGGACGATGCCGTGAGGCTGGCGATGACGCTGGCTGATGGCAGGCAGGATCCGGTGGTGATGGTATTTGGCTCGCTGTCATTTATTGGGCCGATCATAGACCGTGCGGAACATGGAGGATATATAGAAAGCTGATGCAGACAGAGATGGACAGAGTGGACAGGATCATATACAACGATGAATACAGACGTCTCATGGAGACTGTGCGGAACAAGGAGACCGACAGGATATTCTGCCGGCATGGATTTGAGCACTGCCTGGATGTTGCCAGGATAGCGTATATAATGAATATCGAACAGGGATATGCGATAGACAGGGAGATCATATATGCCGCGGCACTTCTTCACGATGTGGGACGGGCAGATCCTGATGACACCGGCAGGAAGCATCATGAGCTGAGTGTTGAGTATGCGGGCAGAATACTGGAGCAGTGCGGATTTTCCACGCAGGAGAATGAGCAGATATGTGATGCCATAGGCTCACACAATACAGACGGTGCTGAGCGGGAAGGACTGGCATATGTGTTGTATAATGCGGATAAGCTGTCTCGAAACTGTTTTGACTGCAAGGCATCAGACCAGTGTTACTGGCTGGAGAGTGCACGCAATACAGGGATAAAATATTAAGGGAAATACCAAGGGATCGCACGTCATGTGCGGATATTTTATATCTGGAGGATAAAAGGATGATAATAGGAAACAAGACATTTGAGAGTGGAAAAGAACCTTATGTGATGGGGATACTGAATGTGACCCCGGATTCATTTTCGGATGGAGGACAGCATAACACCATGGACACAGCTCTGTTTACCACAGAGAAGATGATAGCTGAGGGTGCTGTGATAATAGATGTTGGCGGTGAGTCCACAAGACCTGGATATACAAAGATATCGGATGAGGAGGAGATAGAGAGGACCGCACCGATCATAGAGGCGATAAAGAGAGATTTCGACGTGGCAGTATCACTCGACACATACAAGTCTGCGGTGGCTGAGGCTGGTATACATGCAGGTGCAGATCTCATAAACGATATATGGGGACTGAAGTACGATGAGAAGATGGCGGCTGTCATAGCGAAGTACGACAAGGCGTGCTGTCTTATGCACAACAGGGAGAACACAGATTACACAGACTATCTGGCTGATGTTGTATCAGATCTGGATGAGTCGGTTAACATGGCTCTGGCAGCAGGCATAGACAGGGACAAGATCATGGTGGATCCGGGAATAGGATTTGCAAAGGATCTGCATCAGAATCTGCTCCTCATGAACAACCTGGAGCTGCTCCACAAATGGGATCTCCCGATACTCCTCGGAACGTCGAGAAAGTCGATGATAGGACTTACACTTGATCTTCCGGTGACCGAGCGCGAGGAGGGAACAGTTGCCACATCAGTGCTTGGGCTTGTGAAGGGCTGCGATTTCTTCAGAGTACACGATGTGAAGAGCAACTACAGAGCACTCAAGATGACGCATGCGATGCTGAGTGCCAGATAAAATATAGCGGAGGTGCGGTATGGACAGTATCAATATAAAAGGACTTGAGGTATTTGCACATCACGGAGTGTACAGGGAGGAGAATGTCCTTGGACAGAAGTTCGTGGTGGACGTATCCATGCAGGTGTCGACCCAGGAGGCCGGCAGAAGTGATGATATAAGAAAATCTGTGAACTATGGCAGCGTGTGCGATGGCATACAGAAGGTCATGAAGAACAGAAATTATAAATTGATAGAGACTGTGGCTGAGGAGATAGCAGACATGATACTTCTCACTTACGATGATGTGAGAGGGGTAAATGTGACGGTAAAGAAGCCGTGGGCTCCGGTCATGGTACATGTAGATACAGTGTCCGTGTCCATAAGCAGAAAAAAGCACACAGCATATCTTGGACTTGGGTCAAATATCGGTGACAGGGAATCATATCTGGACATGGCCATAGATGAGCTGAACAAGGATAAATACACCAAGGTGACAAGAGTATCAGATTTTATAGAGACCGAGCCGTATGGCGGCGTTGAGCAGGACGATTTCCTGAACGGCTGTCTGGAGATAGAGACGCTCAGGACTCCTGAGGAACTGCTGAGACTGGTGAATGGAATAGAGAAAGCGGCGGGAAGAGAGAGGCTGATCCACTGGGGACCGAGAACTCTGGATATCGATATCCTGCTTTATGATGATGTCGTGTATGACAGTGAGGATCTTCACATACCACACGTGGAGATGCACAAGAGAGAGTTTGTACTTGAACCGTTGTCCGCGATAGCGGGATACAAGAGGCACCCGCTGCTTGGCAAGACAATATCCGAGCTTCGTGCCGGGCTGGACAAACAGTGACAAATTTGACACTTCAAGTGGAAGGATAGATAGAATGAATACATTGGAAGAGATAAACAGTCTGGAGGAGCAGATACAGCAGCTTATCACCAGAAAGAATGAGCTTATCGACAGAGCGTGTGTTGAGGGCAGAGATATTGCGCTGGCACATATAAGCTCTGATGTGGTGAGCGGGTTTGTGCCCGTGGATCATCTGAAGGTCGATAAAGACACGGTGGTTGTATACCAGGGTGTTCCGGGGGCTTACAGTCATCAGGCTATGCATGACTATTTTGGCAAGGATATAAAGAATGTAAATGTTGCAAAATTTGAGGATGTCATAGAGACGGTGAAGAGCGGCAAGGCTGATTACGGAGTCCTGCCTATAGAGAATTCCTCTGCCGGATTTGTGAGTGGTATATATGATATGGTTGGCAGCAGCGGCCTGACCATCGTGGGCGGAGACGAGGTCAAGGTGGCACATATGCTCATGGGAGTTCCGGGCTCAAAGCTTTCTGATATACAGACTGTATATTCCCATCCGCAGGGGCTTCTGCAGTGCAGTGAATTCCTAAACAGAGCCGGATACGCACAGTGCCCGGTTGCGAACACTGCAGTGGGTGCGGTGAAGGTCAGGGATGAAGGTGATATTACCCAGGCTGCCATAGCGAGCGCTCTTGCCGCAGATATATACGGACTTGAGATACTCAAGGACGATATAGTCAACAATGAGAACAACACAACGAGATTTATCATACTGTCAAAGAAAAAGGAGTATGTGAAGAGTGCGGGAAATATATCTGTATGCTTTGCACTGCCACATGAGAGTGGAACCCTTTACAGTATACTTGGACATATAAAACATAACGGGCTCAATATGACAAGCATTGAGTCGAGGCCTCTCAGGGGAAGAAAATGGGAATATTCATTCTTCATAACTCTTGAGGGAAGTCTCATGGATCCGGCGACGATAGATGCGCTGGATCATATAAATAAGGATTCTATGGATTTCAAGATAATTGGAACATACTGATAAGTAACATGAAAGGTGGGGTAGATATGGCAAGTAAGGTATTTGCAGCCATCGATGTAGGTTCTAACGAGCTGTCAATGAAGGTGTATGAGATAACTCCCAAAAAAGGGGCGAGGGAGATCGATTACGTCAACAGCACAGTTGAGCTCGGAAGTGATACCTACAACAGTGGCAGGATAACCGAGGATTCCATAATGAAGGTATGTGAGATCCTCAACAAATTCCGCAGGAAGATGAGGGAATACGATGTGCGTGAATACAAGGCGTATGCATCGTCCGCTGTGCGTGAGGCGGAGAATTCAGTCATGGTCCTTGAGAGGATAAAGCAGCACACAGGCATCGACGTCGCAGTGCTCAGCAACTCGGAGCAGAGATTCATGAACTACAAGGCGTATGCGGCAAAGTCAAAGTTTGAGGATGCCGACACGAAGAACAGGGCGCTTCTGGACATAGGAGCGGGAAGTCTTCAGATATCTATATTTGACAAGCAGAATCTGATCCAGACACAGAACCTTCCTATAGGAGCCGTGAGAATAAGGGATTATCTGGCAAAATACGGCGCAGACACGGTGGCTCTGGAGAATATCATGGAGGAGTTCGTATCGAACTTCATAGAGGAGTTCAGGAACCTCTTTATAAACGATAAGGACATCAAGAGCATAATAGCCATAGGAGACGGAATCGCAAATCTGAAGAAGGTCGGACCGGAGCTGAATATCACAGACAAGATCACAAGAGATCAGTTCCGCGTGCTTTATCACAAGGTAGTTGAGACCACCCCGGAGGTCCTTTCAGAAAAATACGGTGTGCCATACGAGAGGGCGACACTGATGCTTCCGATGGCGATCATTTACCAGTCATTCCTCGACAACTCAAGGGCGGAGGATATCATCACGCCGGATGTTACGTTCTGTGACGGAATAGTTGCCGATTATATGGATAAGAACGGAACGCTTCTGCTGAATAAGAATTTCGACGAGGATATCATTGCATCGGCAAACAGCATAGCCAAGAAATATAAGGTCAACAGGAAGCACACGCAGAATGTGACGCAGAACGCACTGGATATATTTGATTCCTTCAAGAGCGTCCACGGACTCGGAAGGAGAGAGAGACTGCAGCTCCAGATCGCAGCCATGCTCCACAGTTGTGGCAAATTTGTAAATATGAACGAGGGCACCATGATGTCCTATCACATAATCATGTCCACGGAGATACTTGGACTGTCCCACAAGGAGAGGGAGGAGATTGCAAATATTGTGAAGTTCAACGAGTATTATCTCCCTTCACAGACAAAGGCACAGGTATCGCTGATGACTGCGGATTACATGAAGGTCGCCAAGCTGGCATCCATACTGAGACTTGCGGATGTCCTTGACAAGAGCCACAGGCAGAAGATAAGTGACATGAAGTTCAGCTTCAAGGACTACGTGCTCACGATGACGGTAGATACACTGAATGATATTACGCTTGAGGCAGGGGTGTTCAAGACCAAGACTGAACTGTTCAGAAAGGTCTTTGGAGTGAAGCCTGTGTTAAAACAGAAAAGGGGGTTGTAAAGGATGGCAGATAAGAATCCGATATTTTATAACAGAGAGCTCAGTTGGCTTGAATTTGACAAGAGATGTCTGTCCGAGGCGAAGGACAGGACCATTCCTCTGTTTGAGAGAATAAAGTTCCTGAGTATAACGGCATCCAATCTGGATGAGTTCTTCATGGTAAGAATAGCATCACTCACGGATATGGTGCATGCCGGATACACCAAGAAGGATATAGCCGGAATGACGGCGCGGGAGCAGCTTGACGCACTCCATGCCAGCACCAAAGAGTTCATGAAGAACCAGTATCAGACACTGAACAGATCCCTCATCCCTCAGCTTGCCCAGAACGGATTGAAGCTTGTGAGACACCATGAGGATCTCACTCCAAAGCAGGCAAAGTACGTGGACAAATACTTTGAGAAGGATGTATACCCGGTACTCACACCTATGGCGGTGGACTCGTCCAGACCATTCCCGCTGGTGCGCAATAAATCACTGAATATAGGTGCACTCATATACGATAAGAAAAAGGACGTGACGGATATAGCGACCGTCCAGGTTCCATCTGTACTTCCAAGGATCGTGAGACTTCCTTCTGAGGAGAAGGGCGTTACCGAGATAATTCTTCTGGAGGAGGTTATCGAGAAGAACCTTGACAAGCTGTTCCTGAACTACGACATAGTGTGTGCATATCCATACCGTATCATGAGAAATGCAGACTTCTCCATAGATGAGGAGGAGACCGCAGATCTGCTGAAGGAGATCGAGAAGCAGCTCAAGCAGAGACAGTGGGGCGAGGTCATAAGACTTGAGGTGGACGAGGCCATGGACAAGAAGCTCCTTAAGGAGCTCAAGAAGCATCTTGGAGTCGATGACGAGGTCGTATACAAGATCAACGGACCTCTGGATCTCACATTCCTCATGAAGGTGAACGGCATAGATGGTTTTGACCATCTGAAGTATCCTAAGTACAAACCGCAGCCTGTACCTGGAATGGGCGATTACAGCCATATATTTGACAGGATAAAGAAGGGAGACATCCTTCTGTTCCATCCATATTATGAGTTCACACCGGTCATAGAGTTCATAAAACAGGCGGCAAATGATCCTGATGTCCTGGCGATCAAGCAGACACTTTACCGTGTCAGCGGCAATTCACCTATCATCGCGGCACTTGCACAGGCTGCCGAAAATGGCAAGCAGGTAACTGTTCTCGTCGAGCTCAAGGCAAGATTTGACGAGGAGAACAATATAGCGTGGGCCAAGAAGCTGGAGCAGGCGGGCTGTCATGTTATCTATGGCCTTGTGGGTCTTAAGACACATTCCAAGATCGCACTGGTTGTCAGACGCGAGGAGGACGGAATTAGAAGATATGTGCATCTGGGAACAGGAAATTACAATGATCAGACCGCAAAGCTTTACACTGACATGGGACTTCTCACCTGCAGTGATGCCATAGGAGAGGACGCGACGGCGGTGTTCAACATGCTGTCAGGATATTCAGAGCCGAAGAAGTGGAACAAGCTTGCAGTTGCCCCAATCTGGCTGAAGGACAAATTCCTCATGCTGATAGGCCGTGAGGCAGAGAATGCGAGACAGGGCAAAAAGGCAAGGATAGTTGCCAAGATGAACAGTCTCTGTGATCCGGTGATCATGAATGCGCTCTACGATGCCTCAAAGGCAGGCGTAAAGATCGAACTCATCGTCAGGGGAATATGCTGTATCAAGGCAGGAGTTCCGGGACTTTCAGATAATATATCAGTAAGATCCATAGTTGGAAATTATCTTGAGCACTCGAGAATATTCTATTTCTATAATGACGGATTTGAGGATATATACATGGGAAGTGCGGACTGGATGCCTAGAAATCTGGACAAGCGAGTTGAGATAACGTTCCCTGTAGAGGATCCGGAGCTTAAGAAGAAGATAAAGAATATCCTTAAGATACAGCTTGAGGATACACTCAAGGCTCACATCATGCAGCCTGACGGCTCATATGCGAAGCAGGATCTCAGGGGCAAGGCAAAGCTTGATTCACAGATGTATTTTGTGAAGCTTGCGCAGGAGAGTCAGAAGCCGGTGAAGGAAGAGGACAATGACAGGGTGTTCATCCCGGTTGAATCCCACGGCGATAATGAGTGATATAAAGGCAGCACAGAGGCATATCGACAAAAGAAAAATAACAGTTGACACACGGCTGGCGATGTGGTATTCTACCATTGCTGTGTGAAACAGTGAACATAGAAGCAGAGTATCCACTCTCACCTCAGCATGGTCTGACATGACTCGGGTTAATATTTAGCTTAGAAGATTTACAGGGTTTTCCTGAGTTTGAATATGCTTTGTATTAAGAAAGTGGATAGATGGTTCTATCCACTTTTCTTATGTCAGAGAATTGAATTTTAAAAGTGTGGAGGTAGAGAGTCATTAGCGATTTAATGATCAACGAACAGATTAGAGACAGAGAGGTACGACTCATCGGAGAAGATGGTCAGCTTGTTGGAATAATGTCATCCAGGGATGCATACAAGATGGCTCAGGATGCAGGACTTGATCTTGTGAAGATAGCACCTAAGGCACAGCCACCGGTGTGCAAGATAGTTGACTATGGTAAGTATCGTTATGAGCAGGCCAGAAAAGAGAAAGAGGCCAAGAAGAAGCAGAAGACCATGGAAGTCAAGGAAGTCAGACTTTCACCGAACATCGATGCGAATGACCTTAATACCAAGATCAATCAGGCAAGAAAGTTCCTTGAGCATGGCGATAAGGTTAAGGTTACACTGCGATTCAGGGGAAGAGAGCTTGCGCATGTAGAGCAGTCAAAGGTTATTCTTGACAACTTTGCTGAGAAGCTTGCAGAGATAGCAGTTATCGATAAGCCTGCTAAGTTTGAAGGAAGAAGCATGATAATGTTTTTAACACAAAAGCGTTAAATTATTATAGACATATAATTCAAGGAGGAAGTAAGTAAAATGGCTAAATTAAAGACAAAAAGAGCAGCAGCTAAGCGTTTCAAGAAAACAGCTAACGGCGGTTTAAAGAGATCTAAAGCTTATAAGAGTCATATCTTAACAAAGAAGACCACTAAGAGAAAGAGAAATCTTAGAAAGGCTACAATGACAGACGCAACAAACGAGAAGGTAATGAAGAAGATATTACCTTATATCTAATAGATCAGGAGGAAGAAAACCAATGGCAAGAGTTAAAGGCGGAATGAACGCAAAGCAGAAGCACAATAAGGTATTAAAGCTTGCAAAGGGCTACAGAGGAGCAAGAAGCAAGCAGTATAGAGTAGCAAAGCAGTCAGTTATGAGAGCACTTACATCTTCATACGCTGGCAGAAAGCAGAGAAAGAGACAGTTCAGACAGCTCTGGATCGCTCGTATCAACGCAGCAGCAAGAATGAATGACATCTCATACAGCAAGCTTATGCATGGTCTTAAGCTGGCAGGTGTTGACATCAACAGAAAGATGCTCTCAGAGATGGCTATCAGCGATGCTGAGGGATTTGCAAAGCTTGTTGAGGTTGCAAAGGCACAGTTATCATAATATAGAATATAGAATCTTCTATATATAAGTAAAAAGAACCGGATGTGGTATAAACTTACACATCCGGTTCTTTTGTTGCGCGAAAAGGTTTTATAATTCGGAGGCGTATGCTATAATTATAGAGGTTAGGGGGATGACCAATGAGAGTAAAGACACAGAGTAGGAGGCACATATGTTCGTAGAGAGAATAACAAAGGATCAGATGAAGATGTTTCTTGAGACTTTTGCTTGCTGTAGTGAGCAGAAGAACCTCGTTATGAGACTTAACTATGCAGGAAAGGAACCGTATCTGGATGTGACCAGGTTCAGCAATGGTCTGGTATATACTGATTCATATTATGATTTTGACAGTACATACTGCAGTAATCTTTGGAATAAGTTCCTGTATACACAGTTCACACATGAGTATTACACAGCGTTCAAGGAGTACCTTATGAAGGATGTGGACAGAAAGCTCACTAATATGATAAAAATCTGAAAAAAGTTGTTGACTTTGTATTCGATAGATGGTATTATCTTATTCGTTGGTGACGAGCACAGAAGTCGACATCACATAAATATGCGGGAGTGCTGGAATTGGCAGACAGGCTAGACTAAGGATCTAGTGCTGGAAACGGCGTGTGGGTTCAAGTCCCATCTCCCGCATTTTTATTTTGAAAGTCCTATGGAATTTCGGATGTGAGAGAATGGGCGGTTGTCAATTACATATAGAATATGCGGGAGTGCTGGAATTGGCAGACAGGCTAGACTAAGGATCTAGTGCTGGAAACGGCGTGTGGGTTCAAGTCCCATCTCCCGCATTTTTTATTTCTAGAGAAAGCTTAAAACATAAGCTTTCTCTTTTTTTTAACTAATATTAACTCCCGGGAGATTTCCTTGATATATGGGCTGACAGGGGGTAGAATCAAATATATTCATAAAAACAGGAGGAATAGAGCGTGTCAAAAGCGATATTCAATAAGAAGGTTCTGGCGGCAGCGATTGCCGGTCTGATGTCCGTGTCGCTGGTTGGTTGCGGAGGCAGTACCGGTGGACAGACAGGAAGTTCCAGAATAAATATAGAGCCGTATAGCAAGGTGGAATTCAATACGGATCAGGTTAAGAGCGGAGATATCCAGTCCTCATTGACATTGGAGCTCAAGCCTGATGGTTACAGCAGCAATGATTACTCGATACAGCAGTCTGACTACAAGGTTCAGGAGGTCAAGGTAAAAGAGGGCGATAAGGTGGCCAAAGGCGATGTGATGATTCAGTTTGAGGCCAAGGATATCCAGAAGACCATAGATCAGTATACGGATCAGAAGGAGCGGGATCAGCTTCTTATAGACCATTACAACAGGCTGGCGAGCATAGACAGCAGCCAGGATTACTCCAGTGACATATCCGCGGCGAAGGAGGATATGGATCTGGCGGATACATACATCAAAGAGCAGAACGAGAGAATGAAGGAGTATCAGGTCATTGCAGACAAGAACGGAACAGTGACTTATGTCAACTCAGATCTGCAGTATGGATATGTCACAGCGGGTGATACGCTCATAACGGTGGATTCGGGTTCGTCTGATTATGTATCAGAGACTGCGGATTCATACGAATTCAAGGAGGGGCAGACCTACGATGCTGATTTTCAGGAGGCAACATTTACACTGAAGCTCACGAAGTGTGAGAAGTATACAAGCTCTGCCACCGGAGAGGAGATGCAGAAACTTACATTTCAGCCTGTCAGTGATATGACCGGAGTGACCGAAGCGGATACCCTCAAGATGGTCATAGATAAGCCGGTTGTAAAGAACGTTGTATATGTGAATAAAAAGGCTGTGTTTGACGGCTCGGGTGAGAAGAAGTATGTGTACACTGTAAATGAGGACGGATACAGGAATGCGGTAGAAGTTACCGTTGGAGATACGGTGGATGATTATACAGTTATCAAATCAGGACTGAAGGCCGGAGAGCAGGTGGTGATAAATTGATGAGACAGAATATTATGCATAAAGGCAGCACACGGACAAAAAAGAATATGACCGCCAGAATAGCATGCCTGGTAATGTCATTTGTCATGGCAGGAGGAATGGCGGGCTGTGGCAAGGAGAACAGCGAGAAGGTTCCTGAGCTCGTTGAACCTGTAAGTACAAACGAGGCATACAGACCGGTCACATATGGAGATATAGGCAAAAAGGTCATCAAGACCGGAACGATAGTCCCAACTGACTATTGTTATTACTATGACACATCTGTGACTCTGTCAAAGGTGTATGTGAATGTGGGCGATGAGGTCAAGAAGGACACGGTTCTTGCAGAGACCGACAGCAATGCATCCACAGCATCGGGAGACGATGGCAGTGGTACAGATTCAGGCTCAATAGTGGATGATTCTTCAACATCGATGGATGGGGACGACAGCTCGGGAGCTGATTCCCAGGATGTGAAGAAGTATTCACATGAGATCAAGCAGAAGATATATGAGCAGAATCAGGCTGAGCTGGACTGGAAGATAAAGGCGTGCGAAGAGATCGGTGATTCAAAGGGCGCTGCAGAGGCCAGAACAGAAAAAGCCATAAATGAGGAGAACAACAGGTACGATAATCTTTTATATGAGTATGAGCAGAAAAAGCTCACACAGCAGGACGAGGATGAGGACAAGGTCAAGCAGAGCGGAACGCTCAAGGCAGACCGTCCGGGCACGGTAACATACGCCAAGAAGATAAGCGGCAGTGAGAATACTGTCGGCGGCGGTGAGAACGTGGTCGTGGTTTCAGATTACAGTGATCCATATATAGAGATAACCGGTGAGAGCTTCAAGAAGAATACATACAGCATGTATAAGAACATGTACACTGTGATAAATGGAAAGCAGTATGACATAGTGCCATACAACTACACCAATCAGGAGATAGCTGTGGCACAGAGCAAGTCAAGTCTTCCATACACAAGATTTAAGCTCAAGGGTGTGAAGGATGCAGATAAGATCCTCAGCGTGGGCAACACGGTGTCACTGTATTTCAGTACATCCGATGCAAAGGACGTACTCACAGTGGGAAATGATTCCATATACGAGGAGAACAACCAGAAATTTGTATATGTCAAGACAGATTCCAGTGAGAAGGAGCGCAGGGATATAGAGACCGGTGCCAGCGACAATAACTACACAGAGGTAGTCAGCGGACTCAAGGAAGGAGATCTTGTCTACTACGCTTCAGATGCGGTCATGCCTAGTGATTACACAGAATACACGGTGGCACTCGATTCATATACGAAGACAGCAACGGTGAAGAGCGATTCGTTCTCGGTGGAGGACCTCAACAGTGTCAGCTACACTGCACCATGCGATGGACGTTTCACGTCACTCAACGTCAAGAAGGGCCAGAAGGTTAAGAAGGGGGATGTGCTGTTTGTCATTGACAGTGGCGGCGGAACAGCGGCGGTCAAGGATATAGATAACCAGATCAGCGAGGAGAACCAGACTTATAGTTCGGATCTCAAGGATTTTGATGATCAGATAAATGAGCTTACAAATGAGATCACGAGATACCAGAAGGGTAAGGTGGCAACGCCGACGGATGCAGAGAACACTCTCTACATGGCGGAGCAGCTCGTGTGCCAGAGAAATGTTGTTACATACAACAAGGATCTTAGGATATATACACACAATGCAACCATCAAGAGCTTAAACGCACAGAGAGAAAAGCTCAACAAGAACAATGATGGAAGCGGAAAGATAACTGTCTACGCTGACCAGGCGGGAACAGTCCTCTCGGTTGGCGCGAAGACTGATGTGGCTGTCAAGGAAGGTGCAAATGTACTCACAGTCGGAAGCAACGACAATGTGATCCTGGCGATATCCATATCAGAGGGAAAACTTGCTGTAAACCAGAAGGTTTCAATATCAAATAAGAACAACAGCGGTAAGAAGATAAGCGGAGTGTGTGTCGGAAGCACCGGAGACAGCTCCAAGTCATATATCAGTACTGATTCAGAGGGCGGGGTTCACGTAACCAAGTGTTCAGGCAGTGATGAACTGAAGTATTATATAAAGGTTGATGATGCAAGCTTTTACAAGAAGCCGAAGTCATATCAGGTCAGCTACCCGACAAAGTCCTATGAGAACGTGGTCATGATACCTAACAACATGATCTATCATGAGACGAGCAAGAACAATTCAAATGAGTATGACTATGTATGGCTCATCAAGGATGATGAGATCATAAAGCAGTATGTCACTCTCGGCGAGGCAGACAAGACCAAGACGGTTATACTGTCAGGTCTTTCAGAGGGCGATGTCATAGCTAAGGAATCAGGAGCAACATCCACCGGTGGCTCATCGAGTTCATCAGATGGTTCCGATAATTCAAAGTCAGGCGCAGACAGCCAGTCGGATGGCGGATCGGATTCATCTGGCGGAGATGCGACAACAGCAGAGTAGCAGAGAGGAGATATAATGTTTAAATTTTTATCACATAAATTATTGAACAAGAAGTGGTTAAATGCATGTCTCCTGCTTGGAATCATATTGCTGGTGGCTGTTGCATCGTGCAACCCAATGTTCAAAAACGGAGCGCTGGATATGCTCATGTCGTCCAAGTTTGACGCGGCGATGGTAGAGCAGAACAAGTATCCGGCAACTATCGGCAGATCAGGCTCATGCGCGGTAGACGATTATGCCGATGCCGATGCAGTGCTTGGCAGGATCGGCAAATATGAGGACATGTGGAACTACTACATGGAGATAGATGCTCTGCAGAAGCAGACCAGCCTGTCACTTCAGGCGGGTTACACCCAGAGCAACCTGAATCACAGGACCAGCTTCAACATGACATATATGCCACAGATAGAGGATCATGTGAACATAACATATGGAACGTCACTCGAGGATGCCAAGACAGAGGATGGTGTGTATCCTTGTATCATCTCACAGAGAAACCTTGACAAATACGGCCTTGTCGTTGGAGAGGTATTCAGCATAGATACCGGACTCAGCGATGCCGTTGACTCACAGGGCAATCCTATGAAGTATCAGATCGTAGGTGTATTTGAGGAGAAGGATTACTCAGACAGCTTCTGGTATGACCAGCTTGCAGATCTCGACAGCGAGGTATATGTGAAGAAGGATGACTTCAACGACATGATAGGCAAGTACGGCTTCCTCACAATATACTACGTGGATCACGTCATGCTTGACTACTCACAGATAACACACAAGAATGCCATGGACACGTTGTATTATCTCCAGTCATTTGAGAAGTCAGATAAATATTTTGAGCAGAATTTCAGCAGTGTGCTCATAGATTATAAAGGCGATGCAAGAACCATCGGTATAATCATATGGGTTCTGGAGCTCCCAATACTGGTTCTGCTTATGGCATTCATTTACATGGTATCAAGTCAGATACTTGAGATGGAGGATGGAGAGATCGCCATGCTCAAGAGCCGTGGTACCAGCACGAAGCAGGTTCTCGGAATATACCTTGGACAGTCGGCAATACTGTCGGCGATAGCCATAGTGATAGGAATCCCTATAGGATATCTTCTGTGTAAGCTTGCAGCAAGCACGGATTCGTTCCTGCAGTTTGGATTTAAGGATACACATTTCTATGGAGTAGATCCGTGGATGATAGTGTACAGTCTGGCTGCCGCTATTATAGCTATATTATTTGTGACACTTCCGGTGTTCAAATACGCCAAGAACTCCATAGTGGAGCAGAAGAGCAGAACAGGAAAGGTAAATTACAAGCCATTCTGGGAGAAGTTCTTTGTGGACGTCATCCTTGTGGCACTTTCAATATACCTCCTGTACAATTACAACAAGCAGAAATCGACGATAGCACTCGATATACTTGCGGGTTCAAGACCTGATCCGGTCATCTTCCTGAACTCTTCACTCTTTATATTTGCAGTGGGACTTCTGGTGCTCAGACTCATCAAATACCTGATAAGACTGATATACAGGATCGGAAGAAAGAGATGGTCGCCGGCTGTGTACGCATCATTCCTGCAGATCACACGTACGGTCAAGAAGCAGGGATTCATATCAGTGTTCCTTGTAATGACAATAGCCATGGGTATGTTCAACTCGAACATGGCAAGAACCATAAATAAGAACAAGACACAGCGAATAGATTACAATCTGGGAACGGATCTTGTGGTACAGGAGCAGTGGACCAGAGGAACATACATAGACAAAGACAAGAAGACCCACTGGTATTACACAGAGCAGGATTTTGAGAGATTCACAAAGCTCGAGGACAGCCTGTGTGACAAGGTGACAAGAGTCATATACGACGACAATGCCGTCATAAAAGCGGGCGGCGAGGAGTTGGCGGGCAGCGTACTCATGGGTATCAACACCAAGGAGTTCGGTGAGACGGCCAGACTGCAGAGCGGACTCAACAAGGAGCACTGGTACAATTATCTGAATGATCTTGCAACAGTGTCGAATGGAGTCATCATTTCATCAAACCTTGCAAAGAAGTACAATATAAAGGTTGGAGATTCCATAAACTATGCGAGATACAGTCCTATTGCAAGCAAGGAGAAGGAGGAGATCGCATCTCCTAGCGGAACGGTATGTGCCATAGTGGATGCATTCCCGGGATTCCAACAGTATGTGTATGAGAAGGATTCCGAGGGAGAGATGCAGGAGGTGGAGAGATACCTCGTAGTTGCCAACTATGCATATGTTGTTGGTGCATTCAGTCAGACACCATACCAGGTATGGATGCATCTCAAGGATGGTGTGGACTACAAGGATGTACTTCAGGCACTCAGTGATGAGGATGTCAATATAGTGCAGTATGAGAGTGTGGATAAGGATGTGTCAGAGATGCAGGAGTCACCTCTGGTGCTCATAACAAATGGTCTGTTCTCACTGTCATTTATCATAGCGATCATACTTTGCACGGTGGGATTCCTGATATACTGGATAACATCCATCAAACAGAGAGAACTTCTGTTTGGTATCTACAGAGCTATGGGTATGAGCATGCGTGAGATCAACAAGATGCTCATAAATGAGCAGATATTCAGCTCGGTACTTGCCAGTCTGGCGGGATACGGAGTCGGTGCTGCGGCTACGGTGCTTTTCGTCAAGCTGGTTGCCGTGGTTTATCTGCCGGAATCACACAACATAGCGATATCGATAGCTGTGGATCCTTACGACATCATAAAGCTCACAGCGGTTGTTGTATTTATGTTTGTTGTATGTTTCGTAGTCATAAGAACTATATTGAAGAAGATGAATATAACACAGGCATTAAAGCTGGGGGAGGATTAATCTATGGATGAAATTATGATAGAGGCACATGGAATCAAACGCTGTTTCAGACTTGGAAGCGGAGAAGATTTCTATGCACTCAAGGGAATAGATATAACAGTCCCGGCTGGAAAGCTCACTATACTCAAAGGTCGTTCAGGATCGGGTAAGACGACACTGCTCAATATCCTGAGCGCGCTGGATGAGCCTACTGAGGGCGAAGTGATAGTCGGCGGCCACGTGTACAGCGAGATGAACGAGAAGGAAAAGGAGAAGCTGAGAAGATACAATATAGGATTTGTATTCCAGTCGGTTGCCCTGATCCCGATTATGAGTGCGTATGAGAACGTCGATTTCGGACTCAGACTTGCGGAATATGAGGGCAACAGGGATGCCCGTATAAAAGAGGTGCTCGATCTGGTGGGACTGTCATCCAGAATGACGCATTTCCCAAATCAGATGTCAGGTGGTGAGCAGCAGAGAGTTGCCATAGCCAGAGCGGTGGCTCATAAGCCAAAGGTAATATTTGCGGATGAGCCTACAGGAGCCCTTGATACGGCTTCGGGACTTGCAGTCATGAAGCTGTTCCAGGAGCTGGTGTACAAGGAAGGAATAACGATAGTCATGACGACACATGATCCGAAGCTTATGGAGCTCGGTGATGTAGTATATGAGATAGAGGATGGTGAGATAGTTGAGCGATAAGCATTTATTCAGAAAAAAGAAGAACGATGCTGTGGAGCCTGAAACTATAGCACCGGGTGTGGAGACACAGGACATGGAGAACACGGATGGCCAGGAGACGCAGGAGTTCGTGTACGGCATGGATCTTCAGGAAGACGAGGGCACTGACAGCGGGAAAGCCGTGGAAGCAGATCCTGAGGCTGGCACAGATAAAGAAGCCGGCGGGGAGCGCCTTGGTTCTGAGGAGAATATCATAGAGTGTGACAGCCTTGTCAAGATATACAAGACTGACGATGTGGAGGTCATGGCTCTTCAAGGCCTGGAGCTCAACATCAAATACGGCGAGCTCATGGCGGTCATCGGAAAGTCGGGATCAGGAAAGTCCACACTCCTCAATATGATCGGAGGACTTGAGAGACCTACGGCCGGAAAGCTGTATGTCGACGGCAAGGATCTGTTTGCGATGACGGATAAGGAGCTTGTGGAGTACAGAAAGCACACTGTAGGATTTGTGTGGCAGAAAAACTCCAGAAACCTTCTGCCATATATGACAGCCATAGAGAATGTTCAGGTACCTATGTACTTCGACAAGAGCAACAAGGAAGACAAGTATGCAAGAGCCCATGATCTGCTCTGCAGAGTGGGACTTGAGGACAAGATAAATTCATATCCATCTCAGATGTCAGGTGGTGAGCAGCAGAGAGTTGCCATAGCCATAGCCCTTGCGAATAATCCGAAGATACTTCTTGCGGATGAGCCTACAGGAGCCGTGGACAGCAAGACATCCAACATGATACAGGATCTGTTCAGAAAGCTGAACGAAGAGCTCGGGATAACGATAATCATAGTTACACATGATATAAGTCTTGCAAATAAGGTGGGACGTGTGGTTATGATTGCGGACGGCAAGATTAGCACAGAGAAGATCATGAAGGAATCTTACAAGGACAGAATGAACGAGCTGACGACAGATGGCTTCTCATCTGATGATTCACATGAGGAGTTCTCGATACTCGATAAGGCGAATCGTGTACAGATAAGCCCTGATATGCTGGCTGCTGCCGGAATCGACAGCAATAAGGTCAAGGTTCAGGTTGTTGACGGCAAGGTCATCATCACAAAAGAGTGATAGCAGATGGTGTTGTGTCAGCGGGGAAAATATATTATAATTACTTCAATTAAGTAAGGAAAGGTTGGTATTTTATATGAGAAAAGCGGGTTACAAAAAAGCAGCGGCGCTGCTTTTGGTGACATCACTTGTGGCAGGAACTGCGCTCACAGGATGTGGCAAGAAGAAGGTGGATTACAACATGGGAGACGACGAGAACGGCGGTGGCGGCGGTAAGCTGGCATCAAGACTCGACGTACCAGAGTCATACAATGGCAAGCTTGAGGGTATCAATGCAGATACAGGTCTCACAGATGTATCCATAAATGCCACAGAGATAGAGGTGCCTGACACAGATAAGATGTCAGTGCTTTACTATGAGCTTAACAATGTAGACAATGACTACAAGAAGCGTGTGTGCGAGAATATATTTGACGTGAGCGCAGGCGTATATGTATATAACTGGGATAAGCCGTACAAGGAGGATATACAGAGAGAGATAGATTCACTTCAGTCCATGATGGAACAGGCTACATCGGATGATGATAAGAGCTATTATGAGGATTACATGAAGTCACTTAAGGATCAACTCAAGACAGCGTCTGATACGAGAGAGGGAGCCGGAGATTACAGTGGAGACACATTCATCGGATCTGTAGGGGACAACGAGTTCATGGTAACATTCTATGGAAGTGGCGATGACATGTCCACAGGCGGCGGATTCTCACTGGATTACTATCCATCGGATCAGCTTATACAGTACAGACCTAAGGATGGCGCAACAAGTGTATACTGCTACAGCAGTGAATATTCTGACGAGGAGGCTTCCGCAAACACAGCTTCCATCAGTGCGGCAGATGCTGAGCAGAAGGGAACAGATTTCCTTGCATCATGTGGAATCTCAGATGTCATAGAGACAAGTAATTTTGATCTGCTGTGGGATTACAGCGATGCATCAAACAGCACAGTTGCCGCAGAGAAGAATGGTTACATGGTAACATATAAGCGTTCTGTGGACGGCGTGGCTCCATATACACCTAATATATACGGCCTTGACACACTCGCAACAAGTGATGAAACGTGGTATGACACCATGGATGAGACATTCCAGCTCGGCATTGATGACAATGGACTTATCTCAGCATATTGCCTTGATTCCTTCAGAGCAACAGGAGACAAGAAGGACAATGTTGATCTTATAAGCTGGGATGATGCACTCAAGAAGCTTCCGGAGGCTGTAAATAAGTATTACACAGACAACAAGACACAGTACAGCACCATTGAGTTCAACGATGTAAGACTTACATACTACAAGCTCAAGGATGGAGATAAGTACACATACAGCCCTGTATGGGTATTTGCACAGTGCGACAAGATGGAGGATGGAAGCCTCGATAAGGATTATCCAATACAGCTCATCATGTTAGATGCTACCACAGGAGATATGATAGATCTTAAGGATGTCCTGAACCAGCAGACATATGATTCATCTGTAGTTGATTCTGTTATTGACAGTGATTCAGATTTTGATATAAGTGACGACAGCCTCATTGATGAGACTGATATAACTGATACTGACGATGCAGACAGCAGTGATGAGTCAAGCGCAGATGCGATTGATATCGGAGATGCTGATATCGACATGGGCGATCAGGATACAACAGAGTAAATAAAACTCAGACATATAGGTTAAAGGAGAAAAACCCTCATAGACTGATAAAGTGGTATAAATATTGGTCTATGAGGATTTTTTATTGTTGACACATACCCATAGGGGGTATATAATCCGTGGATGAAAAGAGAATTTAACAGCCGTAATGTGCAGATAATAAATAGATGGCATATATGCAGCGTCATTTGAAATGTGAACAGAAATGGCTGATGTACAAGGGATGTGTCAAGTTTTCTATGAAAACTTGACATGTAGCTCCAGCCATTTGCCGAAGGCAAATTTTGCATGGCTGGAGTTCAATAAGGATGGAGGAAAGATATATGGAAGAACAGAAGAAATGCTGCTGTCATCATGGCGGAGAGATAAGCGATGTGGAAGCCAGGGTGAGGACAAGGACAGACGAGGAGTATAAGAAGCTTCTCAACAGACTGAACAGGATAGAGGGGCAGATAAGAGGCGTGAAGAGTATGCTGGAAAATGATGCCTATTGCACAGACATCGTGCTCCAAGTGTCGGCGATCAATGCGGCACTCAACAGCTTCAACAGACAGCTCCTTGCTGAACATATCAGGACCTGTGTTGCAGACGATATAAGAAATGGCAAGGATGATACTATAGAGGATCTGGTAAATACGGTTACCAGACTCATGAAATAGATATGTCAGTTATTGGCAAGTGCAGTTACGAACTGACTGATGCTTGATAAAGAAAGGTGAAATATATGGACAAGTACAATGTGACAGGAATGACATGCAGTGCATGCAGTGCAAGAGTCGAGAAGGCCGTATCCAATGTCGGGGGAGTTACCTCGTGTCAGGTGAATCTCCTGACCAACTCCATGATGGTGGATGGAACAGCCGACAGCGGAACTATAGTGGCTGCAGTTGAGAAGGCAGGATACGGTGCGAGTCTGGCGGGTGGAAGATCTGCTGGCGGAAATACTTCACATTCAGGTGGGAAGAGCAGCGGTTCCGGTGAGAGTGAGGCGGACAAAGAATTTGGAAAAATGAAGAAGAGACTGGTGGCATCAGTTATAATTCTTATTCCCCTCATGTATATATCAATGGGACATATGATGTGGAACTGGCCGCTGCCAAGCTTCTTTGACGGCAATCATGTGGCGATGGGACTCACGCAGATGCTGCTAACCATAATTGTGATGGTGATAAATCAGAGATTCTTTGTGAGTGGATTTAAGGGAGCTATACACGGCTCGCCTAATATGGATACGCTGGTGGCCATGGGCTCAGGTGCCTCATTCATATACAGCGTGTACGTGCTCTATGCCATGACAGCGGCGCAGACAGCAGGTGACGGTGAGCGTGTCATGACGCTCATGCATGATTTTTATTTTGAATCTGCGGCCATGATACTGGCGCTTATAACAGTCGGCAAGACGCTTGAAGCATATTCAAAGGGAAGAACCACGGACGCACTCAAAGGTCTGATGGATCTTGCCCCGAAGACAGCCGTTCTCATCAGGGATGGTGAGGAGGTCACCGTGGATATAGACGAAGTTGCGGTTGGAGATATATTTGCCGTTAGACCGGGTGAGAGCGTTCCTGTGGACGGAGTAGTCCTTGAGGGGGATTCCGCCGTGGACGAGTCAGCTCTCTCGGGTGAGAGCATACCTGTGGACAAAACTGCAGGAAGCCGTGTGTCTGCGGCGACGATCAACCAGTCGGGTTATCTGAAATGCCGTGCTACACAGGTAGGTGCGGATACCGCACTGTCCAAGATAATAGATATGGTAAGTGATGCGGCGGCTACCAAAGCTCCAATAGCAAAGCTTGCTGATAAGGTTTCGGGAGTGTTTGTACCTGTTGTCATACTGATAGCATTTATCACGATGATAGTGTGGATAATAGTGGGCAAGGATGCCGGTTATGTGTTGGCGAGAGGAATATCAGTGCTTGTTATAAGCTGCCCATGTGCCCTTGGGCTTGCCACACCTGTTGCGATCATGGTGGGAAATGGAATAGGTGCCAAGCATGGAATATTGTTCAAGACGGCGACCGCCCTTGAGGAGACAGGAAAGAGCAGCATAGTGGTCATGGACAAGACAGGAACGATCACAAAGGGAGAGACGGTAGTGACGGATATACTGGCGGCAGATGGAGTAAGTGATGACGAGCTGATGCAGAAGGCTGCGGCTCTGGAGAAGCTGTCAGAGCATCCTCTGGCAAGGGCTGTGGTTGGATATTACAGTGAGAATTACCAGACAGGTGATGCACAGAAGGATAAAAATTATGAGGTATCCGATTTCAAGGCTGTTGCGGGCAACGGTCTGATGGGAAGTCTGAACGGCAGAAAGATCATCGGAGGAAATATGGATTATATAAAGGGCTATGCGGATGTACCTGAGGCGATGAAGGATAACGCAGAGAAGGTATCACAGCAGGGAAAGACACCTATGTTCTTTGCCGAGGAGACTGACGGAGATTACAGAGTCCTCGGAATAATAGCCGTGGCGGATACTGTGAAGGAGGACAGCGCTGAGGCCATAAGCCAGCTTCAGTCGATGGGACTTTCAGTAGTTATGTTAACCGGTGATAATGAGAGAACCGCCATGGCCATAGGAGAGCAGGTCGGCGTAGACAGAGTAATAGCGGGCGTGCGTCCGGACGGCAAGGAGAGCGTTGTGCGCGATCTCATGCAGAAGGGGCATGTGATCATGGTTGGTGATGGAATAAATGATGCCCCTGCACTCACAAGGGCAAATATAGGAATAGCCATAGGTGCAGGCACGGATATAGCCATAGATGCTGCGGATGTTGTTCTCATGAAGAGTGAGCTCACAGATGTTCCGGCGGCCATAAGACTCAGCAGGGCAACAGTTAAGAACATAAAAGAGAATCTTTTCTGGGCATTTATATATAATATAATTGGAATACCACTTGCCGCCGGCGTGTGGATCCCGATATTTGGCTGGACGCTCAATCCTATGTTCGGAGCGTTTGCCATGAGCCTGTCAAGTTTTTGTGTTGTTACAAATGCGCTGAGGTTGAATTTGACAGACATTTATGATAAAAATAAAAGATATAGAATCAAGGAGGACAAAGTTATGACAAAGACAATGAAGATCGAAGGTATGATGTGTGGACATTGTGAAGCCAGAGTCAAGAAGAGTCTTGAGGCCCTTGACCAGGTGCAGGAGGCTGTAGTCAGCCATGAGACAGGAACAGCGGTTGTCACTCTCAAGGCAGACGTTGATGACAGCGTGCTCAAGAAGACAGTAGAGGATCAGGATTATAAGGTGACATCAATTCAGTAAAGGCAGGAAATATATGAAGAAGATACTGAACAGATTGCTAAGCAGAATGGTAATAACGTGCTTTCTTGTGGTCGTCCAGTTGGCGATCATGATACTGGGGGTTGTTTTTCTTCAGGACAGATATATCTATATATCGGGTGCTCTCAAGCTGCTCAGCGTAATAGTTGTAATGTATCTTATAACAAAGGATACTAACCCTATGGTAAAGATGGCATGGATGGTGCCGATACTCATATTCCCGGTGCTGGGAGGTCTCATGTATGTGCTCTATGGACATGTGCTGATACCTAAAAAACTCAGAAAGAATTTTCTGCGGGTTCTCCAGCAGGAGGTATATGAGAACGTCAAGGGGGACAACTGGGTCCCAGCGGAGAATTTAAAGTCGGAGCCTACATACAGGATATGTAATTATATGGAGAATGTGGCTGAGGCGCCTCTGTACAAGCATACCAGTGTAAAGTATTATGCCATAGGCGATGATGTGATGGATGATCTCATCAGAGACCTGGAGAGTGCGGAGAAGTATATATTCATGGAATATTTCATCGTGGACAAGGGTTATATGTGGGATACCATACTTGAGATATTGAAGCGCAAGGCTGCGGAGGGACTTGATGTCAGGTTCATGTATGATGACATCGGATCTGTGTTCAATGTGCCGAAGTATTACTGGAAGGAACTTGAATCCTACGGTATCAAATGTATGGCGTTCAATCAGGTGGTTCCATTCTTTGCCACTATCTTCAATAACAGGGATCACAGGAAGATCACTGTTATTGATGGCAAGATAGCTCACACCGGCGGTTACAACATGGCTGACGAGTATATCAACAAGATAGAGAAGTACGGCAAATGGAAGGACAGTGGAGTGAGACTTGAGGGCGAGGGCGCCTGGAGCTTCACTGTTATGTTCCTTCAGATGTGGAACAGCTTCAGATATTCAGAGGGAAGCTACAACAACTATAGACCGGCGGAAATCGACTATAGTGGCGTAAGTGACGGATATGTTCAGCCGTACAAGTCCAGTCCTCTGAGCGGAGAGAATGTGGGTGAGAATCTGTACATGCAGATGATAAATGATGCACAGGAGTACATTTATATATTTACCCCATATCTTATCGTGTGTAACGAGCTCATGATGGCACTGAAGCTGGCAGCCAAGAGGGGCGTGGATGTGCGTATTGTTACGCCGGCCATCCCGGACAAGAAATATATATACAAGATGACCCAGTTTAGCTACAAGGAGCTGCTTCTGGCGGGTGTGAAGATATATCAGTACACGCCTGGATTTATACATTCAAAGACTTTGCTCATGGATGGCAAGCTTGCATCTGTGGGATCCATCAATCTGGATAACAGGAGCTTCTATCACCACTTTGAGTGTGGAACTCTCCTGTATGACTGCAAGGCCATAGAAGATGTGAAGAAGGATATGATGGATACATTTGCCGAGTCGGAGGAGATAGATATTCCGTGGTGCAGAAATAACATAAGCAGGGTGAATATACTTGGTGCGATACTCAGATTATTGTCACCGCTTTTATAAAAGGAGTATAGCCGTATGGGCAGAAAAGACAACATTGCAGGAGACGGCAGGCGGGAACTTCAGAACGGAATAACCACATTATTTCTTATATATATGGGGGCTGCATATCCCTTGATAATGCATGACAAATATTTTGATATAACAGTAACCAAGTACAGGGCGTTCTATATTGCGCTGTGCATATATGCGGTGCTCATGGTGCTGGCGGTGCTGGTGGATGTGCTGGGACGGAATGTCAGCACAGGGCATGGGTCGCAGAGCTCAGGCGGGAATGTAGATGCTTCAGCAGGGGCGGCACATGGCAGCAGGTTTATTGGACGCCTGAGACATTTTATGGATATGCATAATATCATGGCCATGGATATATTCATGGCAGGATTTGTTCTGGCAAATGTTATGGCATTCTTTATGTCAGGGAATAAGGCAGCAGCATATACAGGCGAGGAGGGCAGAAGGTGCGGACTTCAGTTCGTGCTGCTGACCTTTTTCCTGTATGTGTGTATGGCGAGATATTGCAGGATAAGGCGGTATGTGGTGGTCATATTCATGCTTGCGGGCTCATTTGTGGGAATTGTCGGCATATGCCAGTTCATGGGATATGATTTCCTTGGACTCAGGGACGGACTGATGCAGAGCATTAGAAATGTATACATATCCACATTTGGAAATATCGACATATTTGCAAGCTTCCTGTGCGTGCTGGTTCCGGTGGCAGCCGGGGCGTATATCAGCTCGGCGGGAAAAGAGAGCATACTGATAAGGATAACAGCAGTTATCGCAGTGCTCACGGGAACGGGTGCGGTGATCATATCCAATGCAAACCTTGCATACGCAGGTGTGGGCGGTGCCATGATAGCTGCGTGGATATGGGCGTCATACCGTGGAAGGATAAGAGAATTTGCGGATGTGTGCTTGGTCACGGCGTGCGGAGTCCTGGCGATCAGTATTATGCTGGGACAGACAGACGGCGGATATTCGGAGCTTGACGGACTGAGCTGCTTTGTGAGTGACAGTCGGGTGGTGTGGATAGTGTCCGTGGTCGTTCTCGTTGTATGGGCGGCCATAAGGCTGGCTTCAAAGTGGACTGTAAAGTTCCGCGGAAAGGCAGCTCTTGCTGTATCGGTTGGCGTATCACTTGCAGGCATCGTGGCTGTTGTTATATATGCGGTGCACAACCACATGGGTATATTTTCATTTGAAGATTCCTGGGGAAACTACAGGGGTTTTGTGTGGAGGAGACTCATGGAGGCGTACAGTGATTTCAGTGTTCCACAGAGGCTGTTCGGTTATGGAAATGAATCAGTGAAGGCGATCATGACCGACAGGTACTATGACGATATGATGAATACGGTGGGTGTTATATATGATAATGCTCACAATGAGTATCTGCAGTATCTGATAACCACAGGAATATTCGGTGCAGTGAGTTACGTAGGACTGCTGGTTACCACAGGTGGTGTGCTTGTGAGAACTGCGGTATCAGGAGCTGTGATGAATGAGAATGAAAACGCAAGCGGACAATCTGCAGGAAAAAGATCGAAGGAGAAGAAGACATCGAGAGATTCAAGGGCTGCAAGAGATTCAAGGACTGCAAGAGATTCAAGGACTGCAAGAGATTCAAGGACTGGCTTGGAGTGTCTGATTGGGTACGTTGCGGATGAGGGCGGTATGATAGCTGTGCTGTTCGGGATAACCGGGTATGCCGTTCAGGCATCTGTCAATCTGAACCAGTCACTTACAACGCCATACATATTCCTGCTCATAGCAATGGCAGGAGGTCTGTGCCGGAGATATATGTGTCAATTTGCAGATGGCGGCAGAAAATGACGTGTGAAGGACGATTTATAAGAAAACAATACAGGGAATTGTGTGTATATACTTGCCACAGTGCATAGCAAAATGTTATAATATTTGCCTGTGTGGTGCTAGTGAACCGCACATTGAATAAATAAATACAGGAGGTCTAGAGGGACATGCAGATTTATGACGAGCTTGTAGCCAGAGGGCTTATAGCGCAGACAACAGATGAAGATGAAATTAGAGATTTAGTAAATAATGGTAAGGCAGTATTCTATATTGGCTTTGATCCGACTGCTGACAGCCTGCATGTAGGCCACTTCATGGCGCTCTGTCTGATGAAGAGACTTCAGATGGCAGGCAACAAGCCTATCGCGCTGATAGGTGGAGGTACAGCCATGATCGGTGATCCATCAGGCCGTACAGATATGAGACAGATGATGACAAAGGAGACTATTCAGCATAACGTCGACTGCTTCAAGAAGCAGATGAGCAAGTTCATCGACTTCTCAGAGGACAAGGCACTCCTTGTCAACAATGCAGATTGGCTTCTCGATCTTAACTATGTCGATGTTCTCCGTGATGTGGGAGCCTGCTTCTCAGTAAACAACATGCTCCGCGCAGAGTGCTACAAGCAGCGTATGGAGAAGGGACTCAGTTTCCTTGAGTTCAACTACATGATCATGCAGAGCTACGATTTCTACGCACTGTACCAGAAGTACGGCTGCAACATGCAGTTCGGCGGTGATGACCAGTGGAGCAACATGCTCGGCGGTACAGAGCTTATCAGAAGAAAGCTTGGCAAGGACGCATATGCCATGACCATCACACTCCTGCTCAACTCAGAGGGCAAGAAGATGGGTAAGACACAGAAGGGTGCTGTATGGCTTGATCCTAACAAGACATCACCATTTGAGTTCTACCAGTACTGGAGAAATGTCGCAGATGCAGATGTATTAAAGTGTATCCGTATGCTGACATTCCTTCCACTTGAGGAGATCGATAAGATGGATAGCTGGGAGGGCAGCCAGCTCAACCAGGCAAAGGAGATCCTTGCATACGAGCTCACAAAGCTTGTGCACGGCGAGGAGGAGGCTGTGAAGGCACAGGAGAGTGCAAGAGCACTGTTCTCCAAGGGTGTTGCAGCAGACATGCCATCAGTGACACTTGCAGCAGACGATTTCAAGGACGGCGCTATTGACATTGTGTCAGTTCTCGTTAAGTCAGGTCTTGTCACATCCCGTAATGAGGGCCGACGTGCCGTTGAGCAGGGCGGTGTTGCTGTTGACGGTGAGAAGGTAACAGATGTCCAGACTACAATTCCAGAGGAGAAGTTCGATGGCGAGGGCGTTGTTGTGAGACGTGGTAAGAAGAACTTCAGGAAGGTTAGTAAGTAAGAGACGTTGACGCTTTGAGTGATATCAAGGCGAATGGCCAGTGGTTATTCAAAAAGGGAAGCGATGAGCTTCCCTTTTTATGTACTATAAGGAGAAAATAGGGTTGGATGAATAACAGTACAGTAGATCGCAATAAGAAAAATCTGGGGGTAACGGCTATTGCCGTTGCCGCCGTAATAATACTAATCCAGTTCATAGATTCCTACTGCACAGAGATATTCGGTAGGACGCAGTCGCTGTCGGTTACAACATTTCTTATAGATGCCCGCGGAATGAGTGCGGATGAAGGAGTGGCGTATATGAGCAGGATGATGCTGCCATTTTATCTCATCGGAATGCTCACGCCTTTTGTGAGATCCTATGCGGACATAGTGGGAAGAAAAGTGATGCTGTTCATAAACGTAGCCCTTCTTGTGGTGGGCAGTGTCATCTGTATGCTGGCAGACAGCCTTATAATCTATCTTCTTGGAAATGGAATACTGATACTTGGTTATTCGCTGGACATCCATATGATATACATAGTGGATATGCTCCCGGCAAACAGGCGTGCCACTGTGAGGGGAATATGCGGAGGAACAGCCATGGCGGCTGCCATGTGTATCCCGCTGATGAGATCTTGGATTGCCAATAGATCCGGGTATAGCTGGCAGGACATATATATTGTGGGAATTGTCGGCGGTGTTGGAATACTTGTGTGTATGGGAATATACGTGGCGCTGAGAGCTGCAGCGGGACATAGCAGGTCTTCTGAAACTTCAAGTCTATATGATATAAGTAATGAAATTTTCACAAAAGATGGAAAAATACATTTTATACATACACTTAAAGAATTATGTAAACAAAGTAGAACTAAGGCATTGCTGATTTCCATTTGTGTTGTTGGACTTGCCACGGCGGGCATACAGTATTACAATGAACCACTTCTTGCATTTGGCGGAATGACTGAGAAAAAAGTCAATATTGTTCTGCTGTGGCAGCCGGTGATTGCGCTTGTGGTAAATGTTATTGCAGGCATTGCGGCTGACAGACTGCGCCGTGAATATGTGGTTGCGGCAGGAATCGTGCTAAGCCTTGTGACAGGCTGTGTATTTATATTTGGCGTTGATCATATAACATCGCCTGCTTTGCTGGGAATACTGTGGGGATGCATGAGTGGATTTTATTATTCCTCAGAGGAGCTCATAAATATGATGGTGATGGAGAGTGCCGCCCCGGAGATAAGAGGCAGAGCATCGGCGATGTCCACATTTGCTTATGGAATAGGAGATCAGGTTGGAATATTTGCCATCAGTCTTGTGGTGGGGATATCCGGAATGCGGTGGACAAAACTGATATTTATCAGTATACCTCTTGTGACAGCAATGATAGTGTTGAATAGAAATCTGAAGATCAGATCAGACAGTCAGGTGTGAAAAACTCCCGGGAATGGTACACGATCAGTATGTATCATTTCCGGGAGCTTTATTATGTCTATTTCTTCTCGTTTAGAAGTTTGCGTATATTGTGTTTTATCTTTCTGTATTTGAGTGCCGGATACAGAAGAAATGTATACACGACATATATGATCACCAGTGTTGGCAGTACAATGATGTTCGACAGGTTGTTGGTGTGCCATACAGCCATACTGAAGTACGCCACCAATATACATATAGCCACATCGGTGATTAGGTGAATCTTCTGTTTGACAATATACATTGGATGATATCTGTCATCAGGAGGCTGTATGTCAGATGTGCAGATGCCGCTTTCAAACATGCAAAAGTTGTAGTTGTAGATTCCTCTGGCAATTGCCAGATCTGATATATTTCCTGCATACATATGGTGCCTGAAAAGCTGACTCACTGCGCAGTTATCGGAATCTGGGTTCCCGGCATAGTATGAGAAATCAGCCATTTTCTGATAGTGAGCTCTGGCTCTCAGAAGTATCAGGATGTTGAGTATTCCATTCAAAAGTATAAGGATCATTGATACAGAATACAGCATTGATGCGGTTGGCATACGGAAGTATCTGAAATCAGGCTTTACTAGCTGCAAGATCTCTGCTATTACACCTATGGATGACAGGGTGATGATAAATGCGGTCAGGGTTGCCCAACTGTATTTGGAGCAATCGGATACCTGATCATAGATATGCCGTATGCAGTCCTCACTGTAATTGGTGAGCCTATTGTATCCAGTATGTCTAAAAGAATCCATCTTCGGATCGTAATCCCACGAGCACATGCGTGCAACACCAAATCCCGAAGAGGGTGTATGTCTGGTATCCTTATCGGAAAAGAAAAGATCATACTTTCGGTATGCAATGTGGTCGTACAGCATGCTGTCTATGAGCATTACGCCGCCAAATGTTATGCTGACCAGTGCTACCAGGAGTGGAAAGCTGTTAAATACAAAAGATACAACAACGTACAGCAAGCTCACAATGCAGAAGAGTATTATGATCATTCTCCGATTATGCTGTATGGCATTGAATGATTTCGAACAGTTCTGAAAATGGTTGTATGTGATACAGTAGGTGTTATGATTTTCGTCAAGTACAGAATGCTCCAGTACAAGACTCAGATCCGAGTATTTCTTATGAAGTGAGAATGGTATAAATCTCAATGCCGTCAGTATTATGGACGCACATAACATCACGATGCTGAAAAAAGTTCCTTTAAAACTGGTTTCATCATAGCAGCTTATCCACACTGATGAGAATATGGTCGCAAGCATCTGGATAGAATACAGTGCGATCAGTGTGTATGTAGCAAATGCCTGCAGCTTGTCAACCCTGTGGGCATCGTTCATAAGCTTTTGAAAGTGAGGGTTGTTGAGATCGGCTGCTGTTTTAGATTGTCTGCTGACTGATGCTTTTCTTGTGATGGCAACCTCCGATGCATATTCAGGGAAGTTGACATCATCGAATAGAGCATATAGTAAAATGGTCGCAAGATATTCTGACGGAGATGTACATTTAAATAAAGTACAATAATGGTTAAGATTGCTGTCCGTAGCAATTACATTACTGAGGTATGTCTGGAGTTCTACTATAAAATCCGGGTTAAAAGCAGTTCTGTTTTCTATAAGTGTATTGAGATGTGTGCAAAGTTTCTCATAGTCAATTGCGCTTAACAGAGATCTGATAGGCAGAGGTTGTTCGTTTCCCGAGAAATTCTTGTTGGCAAGATTGGAAAAAAATACACTCAATTTGGTTCCCGTTGGATAGCTCTCATCCGGATGCAAGAGATAGTACAGTGGTTTCTGTGCTGAATAGGCATCACTCTTAAGATTTTCGATTTCCTCATCCTTAAAAACAGAAAAAGACATTATTTTGTCAATATCAGTAAATTGATTCGGATTCTGTGAAAAGAATAATTGGCTGAAAGTATGCTTGTTGGAATACGACGAAGTCTGTGGGACGATAGGAATATCAAGCCCCAGATATTTGGTAAAAAGTTCTTCCAAAGAGCATATATTTTCAGATGGTCTGGTACGGTATTTCATCTTGTGTTCTCCCTTATTAGAATGAAATAGTATATGGTTAGTAAATATATTTACTAAACTTAAATGAATATATAATAAAAAATAATAGAATTCAACAAAAAATAATAAAAAAACACAGAAAAAAATCGGCTTAAAACTGAAATGTAATCCAGACAATGAGAAATGCAGAATAGACAATGCGATGACCGGGTTACATTTTCAAATGCGCAAATTCCATATTACTTCAGACTTTTTAGCGTTTGGTAACAATTGAAAGAGTTCCCATTTTTAGATAGATTGTGGTGTGTACTGAGGCGAGATCAAATAGATAATGAGGGGAGAAACAGAATGTGATTAAAATAGGTGTTTGTGATGTGAATGAGGATGAGACATGCCGTACAGTTTATCTACTGAAATCTCAAATCAAGTTTGATGATATTGATGAAAAAAATGTGACGATTGCTATGTATACATTCGAATCAGTAATATTAGATATTGAGGAACATAAATTTGATTGTGATATTTTTATAACGGAATTGTCTTTTCATAATGGTGATAACGGTGTGAAACTTGCGAAATGTATTAATGATGCTGCACCATCTTGTAATATTGTTTTCTATGCTAATAAAATCCCAAATGAATTGGATATATATGAATGCCGACATGTGAATTGCATGCTAAAGGGACGTCACGATGCCCGACTTGTCATGGTAACGAGTAGACTTATAAAACAGATAAACAGCGATGCCCGGAAGGCGTTTGTCAAAATTAGGTATGATAGAAATATTGTTATTTTAGATTGCTGTGAAATAATGTATATAAAGATAGAGAGTCGTGTGACAAAGTTCTACACTACAAAAAATATAGATAAGTCGGATGAAGTGTTTTATGAATATAGACCTCTCAGTGAAATTATGAAGAAACTGCCGGATAATTTTGTGAGATGTTCGTCTGGTGCCATAGTTAATATGGATTTTGTGAGAAAATACAATCATCAAATGGTTACGATGGTTGATGGTGCCGAAATAAAGGTTGGAAGAAAGTACGGAATGGGATACAGGGAGTCGTCATGGATGAAAAGTGATAATAAAAGATGAAAGATGTAAATTAGACATAAACACACGCTGATTAGACATGGAAAGTACACGAGAACATTTATGGTGATATAATTTTACAGAATACGTAATTAATATGTGGATTGGATGATATTACAAAGATGGCGAAATATAAAAAAAAGGTGAAAAATAATCAAAATCACATAAAAGTTAAGATGGCCAGAAATGAGAAAATCAATGAAGGAGAATTAGATTTCTTCTCAAGACAATCAATTAATGGCTTATATAAGGCAAAAAAAATGAGGGGAAATAAGATAGAATTTTATGGCCCTGAGGGTATTTGTTTAGCTGAAAGGTTGCGAAAGCCAATATCAAAACATGATTTTTTCTTTTTACTGGAGTTAATAGTCAAATTCACATGCGATATTAGTGAGAGTACGTTATCTATAAATAAAATTGTTTTTGATTTGAATCAGGTATATATAAATGAAAAAACAAATGAATTATGGTTTTTGTATCTGCCATTAAATGCAAATGATGGTAGAGGTAGTGTGAATATATTGGCTTTTATTGAATCAATGATATATGCATCAAATCCAATTAGTGAACAGGATATATCGTATATGTCACGATTGATATTTTTTTTGAGAAATCTATCGTTGTATGATGCAAAAAAAATAGAACAGTATATTCAAAATGAAGATAGAACTGTAGTAAATCAAATTAGACAGGGATATCAGCGTATGGGTGATGCGGATGCTCAAACAAAGGTAGAGGATTATCAGGATTATTACAGGCAACAAAGTAATCCTGCGATATCAAATAGTAACGGTGTGCAGCACAAAGAAATGCAGAATATTCCAAATAATAATCCGACAATGGGCAACATATATCAACAAAACCTAGATATGAATAGAAATCTTCAAATAAACAGTAGGGCAAATAATAGTAATGAGCAAAGTTATGATCTCAAAAGTGAAGCGACTGGGTTGTTAGAAGATGAAGATACAGGCTTATTAGAGGATGAAAAAACTGGGTTATTGGAAGATGATAATACCGGGTTGCTTGTAGAAAATCAGCAGCAGATGAACTATCCCAAATTACATAGATTATTGACAGATGAGGTTATTGTTATAAATAAACCAGTTTTCAGGATAGGAAAGGAAAAAAGTTATACTGACTATTTTGTTAGCAATAACAATGCAGTTAGTAGAAATCATGCTGATATTGTATGTAGAGGCAATAAATATTATGTTATAGACTTAAACTCAAAAAATAGAACGTTTATAAATGATAAAGTGATTCCGATTAGACAGGAAACAGAGATACGTAATGGAGACAGATTAAAATTGGCCAATGAAGAGTTTGTGTTTTATGCGTCTTAAAAAGATTGGATCCGAGATAGAGGGGGTGACGATATGAAATATCTGGTGACTGCGGATACAGATATAGGTATCACAAAGAAAACAAATCAAGATAGTTTGTTAATAAAGCATGGTAGCTATGAAGACGGAGAACTCCTTCTTGCAGTAGTGTGTGATGGAATGGGAGGATTGGCAAAAGGTGAAGTGGCAAGCGCAAGTGTTATTACTGCTTTTGCCAAATGGTTTGATAATGAACTCCCATATGAATTAAACAATCTAGATATGAACATTATTGGTGCAAAATGGGATTTATTGTTAAAAGATTTGAATTCAAGAATTTCAGAATATGGAGTTTCTATAAAGGAAAACATGGGAACAACATTTACTGGAATATTATTTGCTAATGATGAATTCGTTGTCGGACATGTGGGGGATTCAAGACTTTATAAAATCGATTATGGTGTGCATCAGTTAACAGAAGACCATACATATGTCGCCAGAGAGATAAATGCCGGCAGAATGACATTGGAACAGGCAAAAAGAGATCCGAATAGGAATATGTTATTACAGTGCGTTGGAGCATCCGGTAATGTCAGTCCTCAGATATTTTGCGGAAAGAAAACAGATGGAGTGTATATGCTTTGCTCAGATGGATTCAGACATGAGATAACAGAGAGGGAGATGTGTGATGCTTTTTCTCCAAATAGTTTGACAGATACAAATACAATGCATTCTCGAAGTAAATATTTGATAAATCTTGTGAAAAAGAGAAAAGAAAAAGATAATATATCTGTCATATTGATAAGAACGATTTGAGGGGTTAAGGACAATGGCTGAGATAGGTTCTGTTATTGATGGAAAATATGAAATACTGACTGAGATAGGTCATGGTGGCATGTCAGTTGTATACCTTGCGATGGATACACACTTGAATAAACAGTGGGCTGTCAAAGAAATAAAAAAGCGTGGTAAGGCAAAAACTGACGAAATAGTGGTCAATAGTTTATTGGCGGAGGCAAACTTGATGAAACGACTTGACCATCCGTCACTTCCAAGAATTGTAGATATTATTGACAATGGAATAACAATATATGTTGTTATGGATTACATAGAGGGAGAGTCTCTAGATAAAATTCTTGGTGAATTCGGAGCGCAACCAGAAGAGTTAGTAATAGGTTGGGCGAAACAGTTATGTGATGCGTTGTCATATCTGCATTCTCAGAAACCACCGATAATATATCGGGATATGAAACCGGCCAATGTAATGCTAAAACCAGAAGGGAATATAAAAATCATAGATTTTGGTATTGCACGAGAGTATAAAGAACAGAATCTTTCAGATACAACAGTTCTTGGAACTAAAGGATATGCCCCTCCGGAGCAATATAACGGGCAAACGGATGCAAGGTCTGATATTTACGCATTGGGCATGACGATGCATCATTTGCTAACTGGAGTAGATCCGAGAAAAGGCGAGGTGTATGCCCCTGTACGAGTATATAACCCTGAATTGTCAGAGGGAATAGAACTGATTATAAATAAATGTGTTCAACCAGCTGCTGAGAATCGTTATCAGAGTTGTGCTGATCTTCTTTACGACTTGGAACACCCAGAGTTAATAACAAAGGGGTATAAAAACAGGCAAAAAAGAAAGTTGCTTATGTTTATTGCGAGTGCGAGCCTTGCAGTGTTGACATTGTGTTCAGGGTTCGTTTGCAGATATGAGTCAATAAAAATAAATAATAATAATTATGAAAATCTAATATCTCAATCGGCAGCAACGTCGTTAGAGAATAAAATTAGCAGCTACAAGAAGGCAATAGATATCTATCCGGATAGAATAGATGGATATATGAAAATGATAGAGGCTTATGAAGATGATGGTAAGTTTGGAAAAACAGAGAATGATGAATTCTTGGCGCTATATAATGCAAACAAAGATAATTTGGATGTCACAAGTAAAGAATATGCTGAGTTAAATTATAAAATCGGCATGATGTATTTTAATTATTACTCAAATGATGATGGTAGTTATGAATTCTCGACCAGAGTCCAGAAAGCGTATTCATTTTTTGCAGTTAATTACGAAAATAAAGAAATTTCATCACAGTTTGAATATAAGAGAATTTCAGATTGTTATTATCAGATTTGTTCTTTTTATAAGCAATATATATTAAATTCAGCAACTGTTGAGGAGGCATCAAAAGAAAATTACGAGACATTGTTTGATGATATAAATATTGCTTTGGAAGATGTTCGTGATGCCAGTCCATATGATCAGTTAACTTTATATAACGGAACGTTCATGCTGTTATATGATCAAAATGTAAGTATGGCTCAGGTGGATGTTTCTGAATCAGAGGTCTTGAGTTTGTTGGATACAGTGTATGATAATGCAAAAAAATTGTCTGTACAGAAGGAACAATCAAAGAAAATGCAGGAAGAAATAATTGATAATTACGAGTCATATAAACGAGTTATACAAAGAACATATATAAATGCAAATGAGAGGTAATGATTATGGCTGATATATTATCTAAAATATCGATAGGAATGTTTATAGTGGCTGTGATTTTTTTCATAATTGCAATCATATTGTTTGTGGTATTTAATATCCCTTATGTTGTAGGAGATTTGTCAGGAAAGAATGCACAAAGGTCAATTGAAAAATTGCGCGCGGTAAACGAGAAAACTGGAAATAAATCATACCGGTCAGGGACAATAAACGTTGAACGTGGGAAGATTACAGCTCCAATAAATTTGGCAGATAATAAAAATGTGGGCTCCCCGAGATATAATGCAACAGAAACTTCATTGTTGGGAAATCACGGTAATGTAAGTGTGAATAACATTGAACAGACAAGAGCGCTCATGAATAATGATGATACTCAGCCGCTTTTCAATGGTGAAGAGAATAATACGGTAGCGTTAAAAAATAATACTTATATCAATTGTAATGTAGAAGAAAAATGTGGAATATGTAAAAAAATACAGATTATAGAGGAAGTTATAATGATTCATACAGACGAGGTACTTCAGCTATGATGAGTAAACGTTCAGTTAGATTTTGGTGGAGTGTGTCTGTTGTATGTACGACATTGTTTGCGGTTTCATTTTTGATAATGCCTATTGTTACAGAAAATGCAGCAAAGGGTAACAGAATTATTTTGATTGCCAGTGGTATATTGTTTTGGCTTTCATTAGTAATTGGCTATGGCATATGGGTAAAGCTGAATATGTTTGTTCGGAAATCTAATATGAATAAAAGAACAAGGATAAATCGAAAAAAAATGAGTGTTTTATCGGTATGTACATATACTGTGTTTATTGTCTCTATTGCATGGATAATTCTTTCTACATTTAAAGAAAGAAATAATGATTATTCAGTATATCTGTGCGTAAGTACAAGTGTTTTGTCGCTAAATATAAGTGGTTTGTTTGGTGGCTGCATATATAAAAAATATATCAAGAGGAAAAAGGAGAGAGAATGATGAAGAGCATATTTAATGAAGGTGCTATTCGCAGAGCCATTGCATCTATTATGTCATTTGTTATGATGATTAGCCTCATATCTGCTTATGTCCCAGTTAATGCGGCAGCGAGTGAACATCCTAACTGTGTCACGATTACAGTAAAAGACGAGAATGGTAATGCGGTTAGTGATGCAGAAGTTAACTATTCAATTAAGTCATTGACAACTTCAGAGGTAAAGTATGCTGATAAAAAAGTTTCAGATGAAAAGGGCGTTGTGGAGATATTATCAAAAGATAGCTTTACTGCAAATGAATTTGCTGTGACTGCGCAAGTCAGTAAGGATGGCTATAAGACTGATGTTTCAAGTGTGGTAAACAGAAGTATAAATTCTGGAAATGAAAATATAGATGTGGTGTTAGAATCTACAGTTATATCTGGAATTTTGGTCACCCCATATATCGGTGAATATGACGGCAATACACATCCTCTGGTAACAGTATCTGGAAGTAAGAAAGGGGACATTGTAACTTACGGTGTTAACAATGGTGTATTTTCGAAAACCGTTCCGACTGAAAAAAACATAGGAAAATACAGTGTAACTGTAAAGGTCTCCAGGAGTGGATACGAAGATTACACAGTAGCTGTAAATGCAGAGATATCCCAAGGAACAATAAAAAATGTGAATATTGTTCCGTTTGACGGAAAATATGACGGCAATAATCACGATGCTGTTACTATAACAGGTATACAGCCTACAGATAGTGTTAAATATAGCTATAATGGAGAAAATCTTGACAGCGTTCCAGTCATTGTGGATGCTGGTGAATACGCTGTTACTGTTACAATAAAAAGAATAAATTATGAAGATTATGTAAAAAAAGTTACAGCAAGGATAGTTCCTACAGCTATTGATGGCCTTACAATTCAGCCAAAAGAAGGCTTAGTTTACTCAGGAAGTGAACAAGAACTGATTGTTGGTGTAAACGGAGTTCAAACTGGAGACAAAATCGAATATAGCAAAGATAATGAAAACTGGAGCGAAAAAAAACCCACGGGAGTAAATGCCGGTGAGTATACAGTTCATACTAGGGTAACAAGAAATAAAAATTATACAATAACATATCTTCCTGATGTGAAGGTAACTATTGATAAGAAGAATATAAGTATAAAATTTAAAAAAGAGCCAGTAACAAGCATAGCATGTGGTGAAGGCTCGAGCGTGCATTGCAGTTTTGGTGCAGCGGCGAAAGATAACGCTTATTATGATGGAAAAATCACATATAGCGTAGATTTTGCCGAAAATGCCGGGAATACGGATGAAATTGGAAATGTAGCTACAATAGATTCTGATGGATTGCTTACAATTACTCAAAATGGTTTTTCTGTAAAGATAACTGTAAACTTAGAGTCAGATAATTATACTGCTGAACCATTGGAAACAACACTTATAGTTACGAATCCTGAAACTAAGAATCTCGTTAAATTTGATGAAAACGAAATTTTATATGTTTTGGGAACATCAACAACGATAGCAGAGCAAGGCGCAAAGAAGACCAATCGTAGAGATGGATCTAAAGTAAGCTATAGAATAACTGCGCCAGATAATAGCGGCGTAGCAATAAATAGTAGTACTGGCAAGGTTACAGTCGCATCATATGACAAATTGGCATCGTTGATGTCAAATAGCAAAAATAAAGAACTGCAATTGACAGTACAAGCTGATAAAGGCGAGTATACTATTGGCGGAAAGATTGTATATTCGTCTGATACAGCAAGGTATACTATTGTAATAAAATTTGCAGACGCTCCAGAAGTAAAAGTTGATGAAACAACAGGTGTAGTTGATGATAAGAGACTTTATACTGTAACTGGAACACAGAAAAATGAAAAAAGTTCATGGTATACCCAGATAGAGGTTAGCTCTCTTGGAAATAAATATGATGATGGGAAAACATATTTTATTTCCAGAAAACTTTCTGATAATAATAATACGGATCGTCAATTCTCGGATAAAGTAAAGTTTGGTGCTGGTTTATCTGATTATGAGGAAGAAGATCAGGGTGAAAATGACAGATATATTTATTTGAGAAATAAAGATACCAATGGAATCACAGCTCCAATACCTGTGGTAGACAAGAGTGGAAATAAGTATAAAATTGACAGCATATCGCCAGATACTAAAGATATAAATATTATTTATCCTGAAAGTAATAATAAAAATGCACATGATGCTAAATATTATAACGAACCAGTAAATGTAAAATTTACAGCAAAAGATAATGATAAGGGTTCCGGTATAGAAAAATTTGAATGGGAATACACAAGAAAAGAAGGTGTCAGTGATTCAAATAAAGAGAAGTTGTCTGGATCTGTGAATGCAACGAAGAACAGCAAAGATGGTATATACGAGGCAAAAATCACATTGCCTGAGGATACTGAGCAGCTGAATGGATTTCTAAGAGTTATAGCAATTGATGTAGCTGGAAATAAGTCGAATCAAATGGATGACAGCGGCAATGTTTTTGTTTATGATAATATAGCTCCTAATGTTAAAACAGAAGTTAAATACATCATTGAAAATACACAGTTTATAGGAGATTTCGATGACAAGACAGCATATACGTCTAAGAATGTGGATGTATCTGTAGTTGTAAATGAGATAAATTTCTTTGATGAAGACGTTAAAATTGACGTAAAAAAAGATGGAGCAGATTACGATGTTACAGCAAATTGGAAGAAAGACAACAGCAAGAAAGACACATATATAGGTGCGTTTTCATTTGCTGATGAAGGTGAGTATACTGTTCAGATTTCATATCAGGATCGTTCATTGAATAAAAAATATACTTCAGAGAAGTATAGGTTCATAATAAAAACAACCGTCCCGACTGTAGAGTGGTCATATGATGATAAGATTGATGATGGAAATGATTTGTATCAGGTTGCAGTAGTAACAGTCACTGACAAATATTTCATACCAGAAAATATTATCGTTGCGGGTGCTTATGATGATGAATCTGCAGGTAAAGATATAAATGGCAACACATTATATAAAAATGCAGAATACTTACAGTCATTATTAAGAAAACGAGAGAGTTGGACACAGGATAAAGAGAATAAAGACAAGTATACTGCAGTAATCGATAATTTGCCGGATGCCATATATTCATTAACAATAGGATATAGTGATCTTGCAACAAATGGCGCAGAAAATGCGACAACCGGCATATTTGTCTCAGACCACAGCGCACCGGAAGATATTAATATTTCATATTCAAAACCTACAGTATGGGAAAACATAAAGAGTATTGTTTCTTTTGGATTTTATAAGTCAAAAGTCAAAGTTACTTTTACAGCAAATGATAAAGTATCAGGTGTAAAAGAATTTGCATGGTCATACAATAAGGAGAAGAATGCAAGCAATGTAAACCTTGATAAATATGATCAAACAGCAATAACAGCTGAACAAGATACAAAAGATAAGGGCAAATTTACTGCATCAGTTGTGATTCCTTATGAGGTCGCAGATCAGTTGCGAGGAAATATTAGTGTAATGGCTACTGATGAGATGAACAACAAGACTGGAATATCAACAGATACAAATCATGTTATAGTTGTTGATACAATTAGCCCTAATATGGGGGTTACATATTCAGATGCTGAAAAAGTTGTTGGCTCAAAACGATATTACAATAAGAGTGTAAGATTAACATTTGATGTAAAAGAAGCTAATTTTGATAAAGATGATGTGAATATACAGATTACAAAAAATGGTAAGGCTGTATCTGTTAAACATCAGTTGACATGGAAAAAAGAAAAAACGGCTGATACATATAAAGGAACATTGACAATACCAGCACCAAAGAACCACAGTATGGATGGAGAGTATATGGTTGCGGTTAAATATAGTGATAAGTCTGGAAATGTCATGAAGGTTTCAAATGAAACGGTTAACAGATATGTTTCTCCTATATTGGTCATAGACACGACAAGACCGGATGTGTCGGTTGCGTATAATACGAATAGAGCGGAGAAGACATTAAAGGATGTTGATGGACATAACAGGCAGTATTACTCAAAAACACGTGTTGCTAAAGTTAAAATAGTTGAGACTAATTTTAATGAAAAAAATGTAAAATTCTCTATAGATGCAAAGGATGCAGCAGGAAATGCTATACGATCTAATGTAGTAAAATCAAAATGGATTTCTGTAGGTAATGTACATACAATGACAATCACGTATCCAGGTGATGCAAATTATACATTTAATGTTAGCTATACAGATGAAGCAAATAATGAGCTGAAGAATAAATATGCAGCTGATTACTTTACTGTAGATAAGACAGCGCCAGCCAATCTCAGAGTATCTTATAGCAGAAGTGTTTTGGATACAATTTTACAGAATATATCAATGGGATTTTATAATTCCAAAGTTACAGTTACAGTGACTGCAGAGGATACGGTGGCTGGTATTAATGAATTCAGATATAGTTATAAGAATGCTGCTGGTGTTAGTGCTATAAATGCTGAATTGCTTGATCAGTTAGTTTCAGAAGCAAATATTGTAAGCAGAAATGGTGTTTCAACGGCAACATTTGAAGTGCCAGGATCTGTGCTTACAAATGGAACACAGTTTAATGGTAATATAGAGTTTATAGCGGTTGACAGATCAAATAACGAGTCTGGAAAGATGCAGGATAATAAACGTATCGTTGTGGATAACATCTCTCCAACGGCAGAAGTTACTTACAACAATCCTGTTCAGAAGATAGATGGAGCATCATATTATGATGGAGATATAACCGCTACAATAACAGTAAACGAGGCCAATTTCTACTCAGAGGATGTAAACATATCTATTACGAAGGATGGTGCGAGCTATCCTGCAAATGTATCTTGGACAAGCGGAAGTACTGATGTTCATACTGGAACGTTTACTCTTACAGAGGATGGGGATTATAACGTACAGATAAACTATACGGATAAATCCTCAAATCAAATGGCAGCATATACGTCAGAGCAGCTTACAATTGATACAAAGATGGATGAACCAGTAATAACAGTAAATGGTCAGTCCGCAAATGGAAAAGCATTTAAGGATGATGTAAAACCTGCCATAAGCTTTTCTGATGATAATCTTGCATCGTATACAGTAAAAATGACACGTACAATATATGAAAAGAGTAATGAAGATGTTACGGATATGTTTGTTAAGAATAAGATGTCTGTAAATTATACAACCGGTAATGGAGAAGGTTCACTTGGCAATATAGATAAGATTCAGGATAATGATGGTATATATACATTAACTGTATCAATAGAGGATAAGGCAGGGCATAAGAAGTCAAAAACCTCAACGTTTACAGTCAATAGATTCGGATCAGTATATGAATATAGCGAGTATTTATCTAAACTGGTTGCAGACGGCGGTACATATACTCAGAATATTAATGAGGATTTAGTTATAACCGAGTATAACCCTGACAAGCTTGTTGATAATTCACTTGATATAGAGATATCACGTGACGGAAAACCGGTTGACTCATCAAAAGTGAATGTGACACCAGCTATAAATAGCACTGTAAAGGTAGGAAACAGTGGATGGTATCAATATAAATATACTATTGATAAGAGTATATTTGCATCAGATGGTTTATATAAGATACTGATTTCATCAGAGGATAAGACCGGTAATTCGCCACAGAATACTAACTATAAGGACAAGGAGATTTTGTTCAGAGTAGATAGTTCGGCACCTGAAATAAACAGTGTTACAGGTCTTGAAAAGAGCATTATAAATGCAACCGATGTAGATGTAAAATATACAGTATATGATACTATTGGTCTTGCATCTGTTGTTGTATATGTAAATGGCAAAGAAGTCGGAAATATTACTGATTTCGGTTCAGACTTTAATAATTTCTCAGGAAATTTCAAGCTTACAGAGAAAAATGTGATTCAGACTGTAAGATTGGTGGTAACAGATAAAGCAGGTAATGTTACAGATACGGATTCACCAGAATTTAAGAGTGCATTTGCGTTTAATAGTAAGGTAACAGTATCTACAAACATGTTTGTTCGTTGGTTTGCAAATAAACCACTGTTCTATGGCAGTATAGTAATACTAATGTTACTTATTGTAGGATTGATATTTATAATTGTAGTTTCGAAGAGAAAGAAAAACGAGAAACAGTAAAAATAAATAGTGTGCCTGAAATCTCATGTATAACATGGGATTTCAGGTGACATTTATTAGAATCAATTATTCATTACAATGTGAGTAGTTGCTTGTGGTAAATGGCAAAGAGGAGAGTTGCGGTATGGACTTACTAAAGGAAAAAGGAATAATAGAAGAAATAGATAGTGGAAATAATTTTGGATATGTCCTCAATGATAATAGATATTTTGTAAATACAGATTATAAGGTATTGCTGAGTCAGACAAGTGATGTTTTTGTTCAATGTATGAAAATATCATATAATGGAAAGATTGAGATATTTTTTCTGACAGATGAATATAGACCAATTTCTACTTTACTCAATGGGATACAGGCGGATACATTAATTACGATAATATTAAATTTATTTGCAGCCATAATTGAGGTTAAGAACAACGGCTTTTTGTCGTGCCATAACATAGATATGAATTGGAACAAAATATTTGTTAATACGAGTACATATAAAACCAAACTTGTGTATGTGCCGGTTAATTGTAGCGGATATGACGATTATGCAGAGTTTGAAAATGAATTAAGAGCAAACTTGATTAAGGTGATAAATAATGTAGTTCAGTGTAGTTCTCCAAGGCTTGAACAATTTTCTCAGGATCTCGCAAATGGAACTTTGACACTCATAGATTTGTATAATAAGTCAAAAGATGTTGGTATGAATAGCATTACAGGTCAAAGTAGTAACGTATTCGCTGGAAGTACGATGCAGAATAATCAATCGTATGTAAATCAACCGCAGTCTACTCAGCAATCAGGCAGAATATTAAAGCTTATAGCTGTAAATGCACCTCGGCGAGTAGAAATAGCACTTGATAAACAAAAGACAACTATAGGAAAACGAGCGGATTTAGTAGACTTCGTGGTGTCGTTTAATAATATGATAAGTCGTAAGCATTGCACATTTTATGATAATGGAAACACCTACTATATAGTAGATGAGAAAAGTGCAAATGGAACTTATGTAAATGGATATAAGCTGCAACCTGGTCAATATTATCAGGTGAAACGTGGAGATATTATTAGAATGGCAGACAGTGATTTTCAGCTTGTATAAATGTGAGGAAAGATATGGAAAAACCAAGAGTGATAATAGCTGATACAGATATAAATTATATAGTTCCGCTTCAGCTGAAATTTATAAGAGATTATTTTGATAAAATAGATCTAGAAATTATAACTGATAAAGAGTATTTCAATTGGTTGTTTGAAAAACCTCAGAGTGCAGATATTTTGATAATTTCCGAGGATATGTATACATCGTATCTTCAAAAACATAACATATCAAATATATTTTTGATGGTAGAGCAAAATGATGAGGGGGCTACTGGAGAGCTTCATGTTAATAGATTGTTTAAGTATTCAAGTATAAAGGAAATATTTAACGAGATAATTGGACAAAGTGCCGGTGTTTTGAATGTTGGAAATAATGTGGTTAAAGAAAGTCAGATAGTACTGGTTACTTCGGCAAATGGAGGAGCTGGAAAGACAACACTTTCTATGGGAATGGCAGCGTGCCTTTCTCAAAATCATAAGAAGGTTTTATACATAAATGCAAGTAATCTTCAAATGTTTCAATATATGTTGGACAATAAAACCGCGATATCGTCACAGGATGTATATTCAAAACTGATGAATCCAATGGAAAATATATATAGCGATATAAAACATGTTATTAGATATGAGCAGTTTTATTATTTCCCAGCATTTAAGGCTGCACTTATATCTATAGGAATTGATTTTAGCATATATGGAAAAATTGCAATGTCGGCAAAAAACAGTAAGGAATATGATTTCATTATTATTGATGCAGAGAGTTCATTCAATGATGACATGGCACAGATATATGATATAGCTGACAAAATAGTGGTCGTGACTGGGCAGGATGCTAATTCAGTTAATGCCACAAATATATTGCTTAGCAACTTGAATGGTGTGGGATCAGATAGATATATATTCATCTGTAATAAATTTAATAAGGAAGATTATAACGCACTTATTTCTCCTGGTTTTTCAGTTAAGTTTAATGTGAATGAGTATGTAGAAACGTTTGCATCAAATGGAATTGTTAGCTGTAAAGAATTAAGTGAGAAGAGGGGCATAAGAAAGGCAGCATTTCTTATAGTGTAGGTGATGATATGGATAAAAAGGTTATTGTGATTTTTGTGAATGTAAAACAAAATACATCCGTTGATATTGAGGTGCCGGTGGATATATCTGCGAGAGATTTAATTCGTGCATTGAATGAGGCATATTCGTTGAATATAAATACGGATGATATAACAAAATGTCATTTGCAGATGGAAAATCCAATAGCATTGCTTAGAGGAAACAGAATTCTATCAGATTGCGGCATAAGAAATGGCAGTGTGATCTATTACACAGAATAGGGGAGACAAATGATTAATCAGTTCAAGGCAGTTATACAGAACAAAAATCTATATAGGGAAATAGAAATACCGTTTGACAGTGTTTCTTATAGTATAGGAACCGGCATTGAGTGTAATTATAGACTGAGAAAAGAACTTTTTTTCGAGGATATTCGTTTAGACTTTATCAATAATAATAATATATGGTCAGTGATATGTTCTGATAATCTGTATATAACAATTGGAGATGCGAGAAAGCTGCTGACCAAACAGATTAGGCATGGCGAAAAACTGATGATCAAATATCAGCAGTCAAATAACAATGTGTTTGAATTAGAGTTTAAAGTAGATTTTGATAGCGATGATAAAAGGTTTGAGAGAAAAATTGAACTGGGAAATTTAAGCAATGTATCTATAGGTGCAGATGTTAATAACAACATAGTGTTGACTAGCCAGTATATATATGGTGATCAGCTGGAATTGATTCGTTGTAATGAGGGATTCAATCTTTCAATTAGAAATACTACATACGGAGTTTATCACAATGGTAACAGAGCAGTAAATAATGAGATTATAAAGAATGGAGACTTTTTTTCAGTATCAGATTTTGCATTTTATTTTAAAGACAATGCCTTATGGACAGAGATTAGAGAAGATTGTGTAATTTCAAGATTAGGATATAAAGATTATATTGTGATGAATAATTATCCAAGATTCAAGAGAAATACACGTGTTCAGAAGGGTGTTGATGAGTCGGATATACAGATACTAGATCCTCCGGCTAAACCAACAAAACCTCAGAATCATATAATTATGACTTTACTTCCATCATTGGGTATGCTTATAGCCTCCGGGGCAATGGCATTTATGGGAGGATCCATGATTATATTTAGTGTCATATCAGGGGTTATGGCTGTTATTACAACTGTAGGAGGTTTGGTGCAGGGAAATAAAGATTACAAACAGCAGGTAGCTGAGAGAATAGAAAAGTATAATACATATATTCAAAATAAAGAGAATGAGATTCAAAAAGCAAGGGGAAAGGAAAAGGAGACCTTAGATAATATATATATTTCAAAACAGGAGGAGATGAAAAGGTTTGAGATTTTCTCCCCAGATTTGTTCGACAGGAGACCATCAGACGATGATTTCTTAAGTGTTCGACTTGGAAATGGAAAAGTCGAGGCGCTTAGAAAAATTAATTATAAAAAACAGGAAAAATTGGAAATAGAGGATAATTTGCAGGAAATCCCTGAGAAATTGTGTGGAAAGTATGAATATATAGAGGATGTTCCGGTCGTATGCCAGTTGAGAGACATAAATGCTTTGGGTATTGTAGGTAATGATAAGTACAGATATGAACTATTGAAGAGTATGGTTACAGATATCATAGCAAGGCAGTTTTACACGGACGTGCAGTTATTCTTGATAGTAGACGAAATACATTCAAACAGTGTAAATAAATTTAGATTTTTGCCGTATTTGGATAATCAGGAAACAGGTTCAAGAAATATAGCTTGCGATGAAGAAAGTAAGAAACAGGTTTTTGAGTATTTATATAATGAGTTATCGATAAGAGAACAAAATAAAGATGCAGAGCATATTAGTTTAGTTTTGTTTTTTTATGATTTATGTGGATTTATGCAGCATCCGATATCGAGGTTTGTTGACAAGGCAAAAGATTTGAATGTCTCGTTTGTATTCTTTGGAGAAGATAGATCTGATATTCCTATGGGCTGTGGGAAACTTATAAATATACTAGATGAGAATAGGGCTCAGCTATATGACACGAGTGATACAACTAATATAACAGAGTTTTTGTACGATAAAGTTACAGATAATGCTATTGAGAGAATTTCTCAGAGATTGGCATCGGTTGAGACCGATGAGGTGTCACTTGAAGGCAGTCTGACTAAGAATATAAACTTGTTTACTTTATTGAACATATTCGGCGTTGAAGATTTGGATCTCAAAAAGAGATGGGCTTCGACTAAAGTATATAAATCAATGGCTGTACCACTTGGCGTTTCAAAAACAGGCGTTGTCTATCTTGATTTGCATGACAAAGCCCATGGTCCTCATGGTTTGGTAGCAGGTACAACGGGATCAGGTAAATCAGAGATACTTCAGACATACATATTATCAATTGCGACATATTTCCATCCTTATGAAGTCGCATTTGTAATTATTGATTTCAAGGGTGGAGGAATGGTTAATCAATTTAGAGAATTGCCACATTTGCTTGGTGCAATTACGAATATTGATGGTAAGGAAATAGATAGATCCTTGAAATCAATAAAGGCAGAGCTGCAAAAAAGACAGAGACTATTCGCTGAAAATGAAGTGAATCATATAGATAAGTATATTAAGAAGTTTAAGAGTGGAGAGGCAAGGGAGCCACTGCCACATCTTATCATAATTGTGGATGAGTTTGCAGAGCTGAAAGCGGAGCAACCTGACTTTATGAAGGAGCTTATATCGGCAGCGCGAATTGGACGAAGTCTTGGCGTCCATTTGATTCTGGCAACTCAGAAGCCGGCAGGTCAGGTCGATGATCAGATATGGAGTAACTCTAGATTTAAGCTTTGTCTTAAAGTCCAGGGACCTGATGATAGTAATGAGGTGCTTAAGTCGCCTCTTGCCGCAGAGATAAAAGAACCTGGGCGTGCATATCTACAGGTTGGAAATAATGAAATATTTGAATTATTTCAGTCGGCATATAGTGGTGATTCAGAAAAGGCGGTTGATAATTTTGTGAAACCATTTTCTGTGGCAGAGGTGGAGCCTTCTGGAAAACGACATTTGATTTTTGAGCAAAAGAAACAATCAAGCGAAGAGAAGGGGAGGACTCAGCTGGATGCAATTGTTGAATATGTACATGAATATTGTAACAATGCAAAAATAGCAAAACTTCCTAATATATGTTTACCATCACTTCAGAAAAGGGTGTTGTTTGATACTAAAAAGGTAGATCTGCAAAATGATCTAATGGATATAGGTTTATATGATGACCCTGATAATCAGTATCAAGGATCAACGTATATAGATATCAATACAAAGAATACGTTTGTAGTGGGATCGTCTCAGTATGGAAAAACTAATTTTTTACAGCTTTTAATTCGAGAGATTGCATTAAAATATACACCGGCAGAAGCAAATATATATATTATTGATTTTGGTTCTATGGTACTTAAGGTGTTTGAAAAACTTAATCATGTGGGTGGTGTTGTATGTTCATCTGATGATGAAAAGTTAAAAAATTTATTTAAACTCTTAAATGAAGAAATAGAAAAAAGAAAAGAGAAGATAGTATCCGTTGGTGTAAGTTCATTTAATGCATATTTAGCGGCAGGATATAAAGATTTACCGCACATTTATGTTATGGTAGATAATATGACTGCTCTTATGGAACTTTATTTGGAAAATGATGATTCATTCTTAGTGATAATACGAGAAGGTGTATCAGTAGGAATCACAGTTTCTGTTGTAAATTCACAAACTACAGGAATTAACTACAGATATTTGTCAAATTTCGCGAATAAGCTTACATTACATTGTAATGATTCCAATGAATACAGTGGTTTATTGGATTATTCAGCCATAAAACCAGATGATATTCCAGGAAGAGCATCTGTTGAGATAAACAAAAGATATTTGGAAACACAAATGTACCTCGCATTTGATGGCGATGAGGAGTATGAGCGAAGTAAAGAAATATTGGCATTTATTGAGGAAAGAAACACAATTTATCCAGACCTGAAGGCACGAAGTATACCATATATTCCAAATGTTCTTACAAACAGAATGTTAGAGCAAGAATATAATGTAATTGTGGATCAGTATAAACTTCCAATAGGACTTTCATATTCAGAAGTTTCACCATTTTATATGAATTTTGCTCAGCTAGGAGCAATAGGGTTATGTGGTGGAGAGAAAAGAGGCCATTACAATTTTATTGCAAATCTGCTACATCAGTTGGATAAAAGAAATGACAGCCAGCCGTGCAAAGTTTATATATTTGATGATGTAACTAGAAAATATAAGTCATTAAGCGAATTGAGCATAGTGAAAAAGTATACTTTAGATGTTGAAGAGATAGAGTCCACTTTAATGGGATGGCAGGCTTTGCTTGAGAATAGATATCAGGCAATGTTAGACGAAACAGAAGCCTATGATAATTCATTGCTTATGTTGATAATACAGAATAATGAAGTTGCAAAATATATAAGCGAAGACATGGATTTAAATAATTTCTATACAGAGATGCTAGAAAAATATAAAGCGCTAAATGTTTGTGTTATTTTTGCAAATTACAGTAATACTGCGATATCATACGAAGCACCAGAACCAATAAGAGAAATTAAGAAAAATCGCCATTTTATATATTTTGATGATCTTGATAATCTTAAGGTATGTGATGTCAACTATGATTATATCAGAGCATATAAAAAGAAATTAAGTGTAGGTGACGCCTATTATATTGATGATAATTCATTAATGAAACTGCGCCTAGTTAAAGATGAGTAGCTTATAATATTAGATTTTCTAATTTTATAAAATAATGAAGGGAAAGGAGATGAATAAAATGATTAAAATGACACCTGAAACAATGCGTCAGAGAGCTGGTGAGTATTCTACACAGGCTTCAAATCTTGACAGCATTATAAAGAAGATGGACAAACTTCTCACACAGCTTCAGACAGAGTGGGAAGGACAGGCTGCCGACGGTTTTGCTGCGAAGTTCGCTGAGTTAAAGCCTGGCTTTACAAAGGCAAGAGATCTTATAACAGATATTTCAACGGCGTTGAAGACTTCTGCAGAGAAACTTGAGCAGACTGATAAGGAAATAGGAAGTTCATGGCGTAAGTAATGAATCTATGTTTCCTTATAATAATTTTGTGCCAGCAATGACTATTTTATAGTTCATTGCTGACACTTTAAATTAGGTTGATGGGAGGGTGATATTGTGGATGATTCAAAAAAACAGCAAGAATATCAGGGACTTAAAGATCAGAAATATTCATTGAGCCAGCGTATAGACAATTTAATAAAAGAAAAAGAAAGCATTCTTGAGAAAAAACGAAGATTAGAGGCCGTGTATAAAGCAATAGATGAACTGAAAGATCAGGCTAAGGATGCGAAAAAAACTGATAAGAAGGTAAACAATAAAAGGGAGTGGAAAGGGCAGAATTATAACAAATTTGATCATTCTCGTGAAGAGATGGTAACGAAGGATAAAAACTATATCGATATTATTGATGATATTATGGACGATATAAATATAGAAATAGCAAAACTTGAAAATGAATTCAATGGACAATCTACTTTGATAGGAAAATTGTCTGGACAATTAAACATTTTGAATACTAAAATTCAAAACTTCTTTAATTAATTGCGAAAAGCGATTGGTGATAATTAAATAATACAACCTTGATGCTGCGTGTTAGGTGGTAAAAGTATTGAAGAAAAGCCTATAAAATAAATTAGTGTAGTATTCTATATTATTTTTTATAAGGAGGTAAGCATATGAAAATGGTAATAAATTCGCAGATTAGTGTAAAAGTTGCTCTTGTTAGTTATGATGGCTTGGCATTAAATGACGATTACAAAAAAGTAAATATTACAAAAACGTCAGGACTCAAGGCTGCCGAAAAGTATAAATCACAAAATGAAGATATAAAGGCTTTATTAGATGAGTATGGTACGTTATTGAGTAAAGACTGTATAGATGTTCAAAAAACAATTTCAAGTTTTAATACAATGGATTCGTTATTAAATAGTAATATAATGGCTAAGTAGTGGTGTTGGAGGAGTGTTATGGGTTCATATGTTATAGATTTTAATACATTTACAACAATGGCAAAGCAACTTGAAGGAAACTGTGCGAACTGGAGTGTAAAACTGGGAACACTGTCAACGGATGTTGAAGAGCTGATTAATAGCAATGAAATTCAGGGCGTAAGTGCAAATTCATTAAAATTATATTTTCAGGAGATACATTCGGTTATAATAGGGCAGCTATTTAGGCTGTGTGAGGTACATAAAGGTAATTATGCAATTTATAGATCAAAGTATACTACACAGGTAGATACTGATATTATGGCATTAATAAAAAAGACTGAATTAGATAGAGTGTCAAAATCAATTTCTAATACTAAATCGACATTTTCTAATATAGATGGCGCAATAAGTAGAAGTCTAAATAGTATAAGTGATATATATACGCCCCAAAAAGCACATAGCATTGAAAGTATAAAACAGACACATGATGCAATAACAAAGAGTATAAGTGATTTGGATAGCAAAATAAATGCTATAGAAAGTGATAGTATAAAGTCAGATTTTACAAATACTGATAGGATAATTAGTGAAATCAAAAAACTTATAGAAGAATGTAAGCTTAAAGACAGAACATACAAGACATCCTATGTGAGTGGAAAATTTATGAATCTTGCGTCTTGGGAAGGTTTTGTTGATGCTGCGATTGATACAGAACAGGAATTAAGTTATAAAGAAAACGATTACAAAATAGCAATAAAACAAGACGAGAAAATAATAAATGAGACTATAGAGTATAGAGAGAAACAGGCTAATGCTGTTAAGTTTGCAGTAGGAACGCTTTGTGTAGTTGCATCTGTGGTGGTTGTTGTAGCAACCGCAGGAGCTGCATCACCGCTTGTTGCGGGATGTTTAAGTGCAGGGACAGCGGTAGCAAATTCTTTAACAGATGACTTAACAGGAGCGTATGTTGAAGATGGTGATTTTAGTCAAGTTAAGTTTAAAGATGTCGGAAAAAATGCACTTGTTGCGGGAAGTAAAGGCTTTGTAGAGGGATATGTAGGTGGTTCGATTGGCAAGGGCATGAAGAACTTGAAATTCGTCAAATCTGGAATGGATTCGGCTAACTTGGGTATTAGAATATTAACAAATACTGGAACGGAGGCTGTTACAGGGACTATTGATGGAATTATGACTAGAGCTACTGAAAATGTTATAAATGATGCTGATCACATAATTAGTGGTGATGGAAAATTTAACTTTAAAGAAAGTGTAAAAGATACATTAAATTTAAAGAAAATCGGAAAAGATGCGTTAAGTGGTGGAATCAAGGGGCTTACAGGGGAAGTGACAGATTCTGCAATCAAAAAAACGCATATTGATAGTTATGGTCTTAATAATGATAAAAAATATGTGCGTGTTGCATCAGCTACTACAATAGGGGGCGGTAAAAGCGTGGTTTCAGGTATTGAGAATCGTACTTTAGATGTGTTGTTTGCTGATGATGAGAAGGCGAGAGAAGAGGCTAAAAAGAATATTTTCCGAGTGGATAAAATGGCAAACGATTTTGTAAAAGGAGGTGCAAAAGAGGGAGCCAAATATATGACCACACAGACTGTGACAGGCAGAGAGATAACTAAGACAGATTTGAAAGATGAAAAAATAAGAAGTCAAATTCCAACAGATGTGGTAGAAAAGCCGGAAAATTGGATAAAAAATGGTGGGAAAATATACATGGATTCAAAAGGCAAGGTAACATTTGAGTCAAGATCAATGAAAGCCAGAGGGGGGAAAAAGGACAATTTGTATTATTCGTCTGAGGGAGATGCAAATTGGAGTAGGTCGAAACTTGAATCCAGTCAGAAGGTATATGGCGCTCATTTTAAGTCGGTAAAGGCTTCAAAATAGAAAGTTGGTGAGTAATTGAAAATTAATTCTTTTGGAAAGATTTCATATAGTGAGATAAGACAGAAAATAGAAGAAAAAAATATAATTATTCCAAGTGAGTATGTGGATTTCTTACTTAAGACAAATGGCGGGGTAATAGATAGCCAGAGTGAAAATGTTGTGATCGAGATAGCTGATATACATCAAAAAATTATTATAAGAAAATTTTTGGGATTCTGTAAAGAAGAACAAAATGATATAATATATTACAGTGATAAGTATAAAGATGACATAGGGGAAGGCTCGATAGTAATTGGTATTGATGGATTGAACAATTTTATAGTAATTGTAAGAGATACTAAATCATCAAAAGTGTGTTATTGGGACAAAAATTTGAAAATACCAATTTCAACGGAACAGGGCAATGCATATGTTATATCAGAAAGTGTAAGCGAGTTTGTACATAAGTTAGGCAATATAGATATAGTAGATGTTGTAGAAAATGATAGTTCAATAAATAAAATTAAAGAAGGAGAAAAAAATATGGAGAGAGTAGATTATCATGCATTAGGAAGTGTTGTTTTATTAGAGGGAGGAATACAGAAATTATTAATTACAAGTAGAGGTTTAGTTGTTAAAAATGGGGAGAATGAATATTTTTTTGATTATGCAGGAGTGTTGTATCCAGATGGATTAATAAGTGATCAAATAGTATATTTCAATCATTCTGATATAGTTAAAGTTGTATTTGAGGGATATACAGATGAGGAAGATAGTATTGTAGTGGACAATATAAATAAATATTTAGAGAAGCACCCGGATATAGAAAGAGGCAGTGCATCCACATGGGAAGCATAAGTAGAGTATATTAGAATGTATTTTAGTGCATGTTGTGTATTTTTATGTTTTAGAGTAGTAAGTAAAAATATACAACATGCAATATTATTTTATACAACTGTTAGCTTGGTTTATATGGAATAACTATAGATTAGATGGTGGAAGATATTTTACTGAAGATAATCAATAGTATAATTCGAAAAAATAGAAAAGTTTCAAGACATAGTGAATATTATAATATTTACAAATAAAGCTATAATTATAAATGAGAGTTAAGTACATAATTACAGAATTTTACTAATCAAAATAAACAATAATGGCTAAGACTAGAATAAAAATCATAAAAAATTATTATTTCATTAATTTATATTATGGCTATTTTGATGATAGGAATAGTAATGAAACAATGAGTTGCATCATTGATTATTACGGAGCAAGGAGTATATATGAATAAGCAGATAGTTAATTATAAAAATGATGAAGAAATGCAGAGTATAATAAAAGCAAAACAAAGAAATATCAAAATAATACAAATCCCCATGTATTTGTCGTTTGTGGGAATACTCCTTCCGTTTGTGGGGGTAATATTTGATATATATGGTCCAATTATTGATACTGTTTTTAGAGTGGTGCCTGTAGTATGCATATTTATTGGCTTCTTACTTGCTATACTGTGTAATAAAAAAATGAAAGACCTCAGGGTGTTTATAGGACAGAATATTGTGCTCGGGGTTCTCGAGGAGAGAATTCAGGTTATTGATTATTCGCCAAGTGGTTATGTGGATGAATCTTTTTTAAAAAAATGCAGTATTCTTCCAACTTATAATAGAGCAACAGGTTCAGATTATATTCATGGAATATACAGAAATGTAGAATTTACATACAGTGATCTTGAATTGAAAACAGAAAGTCAGGATTATACTGCAAACGAAAACAACCTGAAAACTACTATTACAGAGTTTTCAGGACAGTTTATGACAATGGCGTTGAGTAAAAGCGTGAATGGATTTGTACAGATAATGGGCAAGAGTAATTCTGGGAAAATGAGGCAAAATAGAAAGGCCGTATACATAGATGAAAAAAACAATATATCAAGCTACTTGAAAACGGGAGATCGCGTATTTGATGACCGGTTTGAGGTTAATGCATCGGGGGATGACCTTGCGTATTCTATTTTGACCCCTCAGTTTATTTCAGGCTTGAAGAAAATGGGAAAACGTACAAGAGTTCAACTTTCTGGAAATATGGGCGTGATTGCCTGCTACAACGAGAAAAATTCATTTGAATTAATTGGAGAAATTAAAGATAATAGCGATATCGAATTATACAGGAAAAAGTTTAGAAAAGAATTATCAGATATTTTAGCAATCCTTGATATAATGATTGATTGTTGCTAAGGGATGATTCGGAATTTAATGTATTATAGAAAACTAGTAAAAGAATCTGTTACACTTATATTTGAAAACAGTCCGAGAGAGTTGAAGGAGAAGCAATTTTTTAATACATATGTCCATATTGGGAAAACAAAATGCAATACCGGATGGGGGTTGGATATGCTTCAGGAATAGTATATCATCTCGCTTGACGAATTTGAGGAAAGTTACTATTCTAAAAGTGAAAAGGAAAAGAAGGGGAATAGACGCTTTATGTATAATGAATGCAATATAGAGAATAAGATCAGAATGAATTACCGGAATCTCACACAACTTCTTATCTCCCGCCACCTCACCATCACCACCATGGAATCCGCCACATCAGGGCAGATAGCTTCCCTTATCACCGACACGGAAGGTTCCTCTGCAGTGCTGAAAGGTGCATTTATCACCTACTGCAATGAGGCGAAGATCATGCAGGGGGTTCCCGCAGAGATCATAGACAAGTATACGGTCTATTCAAAGGAAACTGCAGGTTCAATGGCGCAGGTGTGTAGAAAGGCGTATAATGCGAATATAGGGATCGGCGTGACTGGAACCATGGGAAATGTGGATCCGGCAAATCCAGACGCTTCGATTCCGGGACAGGTATACTTTGCCATAGATATAGATGGTGATGTGGAAGAGTATTATGTGGAGCTCCCACCTCAGCCGACAAGACTTGCATATAAGCTGGCGGTGGCGGAGGAGATATATGAGGAGCTTATTAAGAGGCTGGACTGATAGAACGATTATCAAAGGAAGAATAAATGCTATATCTCATATCCGACATCCACGGCGATGTCACATCATTCAGGAAAATGTTGAAAAAGATAAGCTTTGATCCAGCCACGGATCAAATGATAGTCATGGGTGACATATTCGACTGGAACGATGAGGGAATCCCTCTTCTTGAGTTTATGTCTGACTATCTTGTGGATGGTTCCATGCAGCTCATAAAGGGGAATCATGAACTGTTTGCCCAGATGTACATAGAGGGAAGCATGTCAGAGAGACAGTGGATCATATTCGGCGGTGGTGGAACAGTCAGAGATATCAAGAAGCTCAATGTGGATGATCAGATGAAACTGCATGGGTATCTGGCACATCTGCCACATTACACAGAGATACATTCGCCAAAGTACGGAGTTTGTGTTATCACCCATCCGGGCATTCATTGTGGCTCGTATGTCAGAAACGCTGACAGGACGATCAATATTACCGAGTCTATTACGAATGCCGTGGGAAGAGATGAATACAGGTTTCTCATATCGCCGGATATCCACAATGTTCCGTTTTCGGATAAGAAGGCATTTGACAGGTATGTGTTCTGCGGACATGTGACGACGAACAGACTCAATGAAGATCATTCATATAACGCTTATGTGACATCATACTATACGGATCTCGACTGCGGAAATGGAGAGAGAAACAGGGGCGGAAAGCTGGCGTGCTATTGCGTGGACGACGACAGTATTTTTTATATATGAGATTTTTTTAAAATTAGGGGTTGATTTTTGAAAGAATATGGAGTATTTTATATTCAACAATTAGATGATACGAAATGGACAAAGGTGTTCTCAAGAAGGAGGACACCTTTCTCTTTTTTTGAGGATACGTTAAGGATTCATTTTAATCAGGAAAAGGAGTAGTAATTATGATGAACAAAATTTCAGCCGTATTTGGCTCACACGTATTCTCAGATCAGGTCATGAGAGAGAGACTTCCAAAAGCAGTTTACAAGTCACTCAAGGCGACTATTGACAAGGGCGAGCCTCTCGATACATCAATCGCAGATTCAGTTGCAGCAGCCATGAAGGAATGGGCAATGGAGCTTGGTGCAACACATTATACACATTGGTTCCAGCCACTTACAGAGACAACAGCAGAGAAGCACGACTCATTCGTAAGCACAGTCGGTGATGGCGGTGTTATCCTCCAGTTCACAGGCAAGGAGCTCATCAAGTCAGAGCCGGATGCTTCATCATTCCCTTCAGGCGGTCTTCGTGAGACATGTGCTGCAAGAGGATATACAGCATGGGATTGTACATCACCAGCATTTGTAAAGACAACAGATGAGGGAACATGCATCCTTTGTATCCCGGCAGCATTCACATCATATACAGGAGAGTCACTTGACTACAAGACACCTCTTCTCCGTTCAATGGATGCCATCAGCAAGGAAGCCCTTAAGGCTCTTGCAATGTTCGGCAACACAACAGCCAAGAAGGTTACTTCATCAGTTGGTCCTGAGCAGGAGTACTTCCTGATAGATAAGAAGAAATTTGCAAAGAGAACAGATCTTAAGCTCTGCGGACGTACACTTTTCGGAGCAATGCCTCCAAAGGGACAGGAGCTTGATGATCAGTATTTCGCAGCGATCAAGGATAAGATCGCATCATACATGACAGAGTTGAACGAGGAGCTGTGGAAATACGGCATCCTTGCAAAGACACAGCACAATGAGGTTGCACCTGCACAGCATGAGCTTGCACCAATCTTCTCAACAACCAACATCGCCACAGATCAGAACCATCTGGTTATGGCAACCATGAAGAAGATCGCTGCAAAGCATGACCTTGAGTGCGTACTCCATGAGAAGCCATTTGCCGGTGTAAATGGTTCAGGTAAGCACAACAACTGGTCGATCTCAACAGACGAGGGCGAGAACCTCATCGATCCAGGCAAGCATCCTGAGACAAATCTTCAGTTCCAGTTCTTCCTGGCAGCAGTCCTGGCAGCAGTAGATAACAACGCTGAGCTTCTGAGACTTTCCGCTTCATCAGCAGGAAATGATCACAGACTTGGAGCTAACGAGGCACCTCCAGCAATCATCTCAGCATTCCTTGGAGAGCAGCTCCAGTCAATCGTTGAGCAGATCATCGAGAAGGGTGAGGCTACAGAGTCACCAAAGGGCAAGACATATGTATCAGGTGCATCAACACTTCCTACATTTACAATGGATGCCACAGATAGAAACAGAACATCACCATTTGCATTCACAGGTAACAAGTTCGAGTTCAGAATGGTTGGTTCAACACAGTCCATCGCATTCCCAATGATGGTACTTAATACAATAGTTGCAGATCAGATCAAGAAGATGACAGATGAACTTGAGGGCGCTGACGATTTCGAGACAGCCTGCAAGGCACTCATCAGAAGAGAACTCACAGCACATCAGAGAATAATCTTCAATGGCAATGGTTACTCAGATGAGTGGGTTGAGGAGGCAGCAAAGCGTGGTCTTCCAAATATCAAGTGCATGGTTGATGCTGTTCCTTATCTTGCAGCAGATAAGAGCGTTAAGATCTTCGAGAACCTTGGAGTTATGGATAAGGCAGAGCTTGAGGCGAGAGCTGATGTAATGCTTGAGAACTATGCAAAGAAGATCAACATCGAGGCACTCACTATGATAGAGATGTCTAATGAGGAGATCATTCCTGCAGTTATGGAATATCAGGCAGAGCTTGCAAAGGGTGCAGCTGAGATCAAGGCTCTTGGAATTGATCCTACAGTTCAGGTATCACTTTTGAACACCATCTCAGAGAAGCTCACAGAGCTCAAGAGCGCTACAGTAGCCCTTGAGGAGCTGGTTGCAAAGGCAGCAGATTACGAGGGAGATACAGAGGCTTGGGCTAAGTACTTCCACAACACAGTATTTGCAGCATTTGACACAGTGAGAAAGCCAGCTGATGAGCTTGAGAAGGAACTTCCAAAGACAGCTTGGCCATTCCCAACATACGAGCAGCTGTTATTCGAGCAGTAAAACATAGATTGAGTTTGCTAATCCTACTAAATTCTATATAAAATAGCTTAGAGGCATCCTGTCTGCGCATGTCGCAGGCGGGGTGCTTTTTGCGCGTTATAATCCCGTCAAGCGCGCACATGCGAGAGCTTGCTCGCGGCATGTAGCGCATTTGACGGGATGACGCGACATGAACACGAAGGCTGATAGGCCGGAGTGTGAATGCCGCGTAGAATTGCGGGAGCACGAAGTGCGAAGCAATTCGGTATTAACGCGCAAAGCGCGAGAGAAGTGCGAAGTGGAGGAGCAGGCCCCTCCGTCCCCACTTGCCCCCCTCCACAAATTCTGCTATTATATACAGATGTGTTGTGATGTATTTTTGCACCGGCCACGGTATAAACAGGATCATGTGTGTGGCGGATGCTGAAAGAATAGGAGCATAATTTGAAGAATTTATATATAGCAGAGAAGCCCAGCGTGGCGAGGCAGTTTGCCGACGTGCTGGGGGTGAAGGGCAATGCGGGAAATGGTTACCTGGAGTCGGATACAGCGGTTGTCACATGGTGTGTCGGACATCTGGTCACCATGAGCTACCCAGAGGTCTACGATCCGAATCTTAAGAAGTGGAGCCTTTCAACTATTCCATTTATTCCAACTGAATACAAATATGAAGTTCTTCCTGACACAAAGAAACAGTTCAATATCGTTGCGGGATTGCTTACCCGCGATGACATAGGCTGTATCTATGTGGCAACGGATTCAGGACGAGAGGGAGAATACATATACAGGCTTGTGGATTCCATGGCTCACGTAACCGGCAAGGAGAAACGCCGTGTGTGGATCGATTCACAGACCGAGGAGGAGATCCTCAGGGGAATCCGTGAGGCGAAGCCACTCTCAGAGTACGACAGTCTCAGCGACGCAGCGTACCTTAGGGCCCAGGAGGACTACCTTATGGGTATCAACTTTTCAAGGGCGCTGTCGCTGAAGTTTTCAAATGTAGTCCAGAGGTATCTCGGCATGGACAGGTGTGTCATAGCCGTGGGCCGTGTCATGACCTGTGTCCTCGGTATAATAGTGAAGAGAGAGCGTGAGATCAGGGAGTTTGTAAAGACTCCGTTCTACAGACTCGTTGCAAATGTGGGCGAGAAAGGACAGACATTTGATGCAGAATGGAAGGCAGTGAAGGGCACAAAGTATTTCGAGTCGCCTCTTCTGTATAAGGAGAATGGATTTAAAGAGAGACCCGCAGCGGAGCAGCTTCTGGCGGAGCTGAAGGCAGGGGAGCCCGAGGCTGTGGTCCAGGCTGTGGAGCGCAAGAAAGAGAAGAAACAGCCTCCGATGCTGTACAATCTGGCGGAGCTTCAGAATGACTGTTCATCACTTTTCAAGATCAGTCCGTCCGATACCCTCAAGATAGTCCAGGAGCTCTACGAGAAGAAGCTGGTAACCTATCCGAGAACAGATGCCAGAGTGCTGTCAACGGCCGTGGCAAAGGAGATAGGACGGAACATATCGGGACTTAAGAATTTCCAGCCTGTGGCAGAATTTGCACAGGGGGCCATGGAGAGCGGCACATATAAGGGAATCGCAAAGACGAAATATGTGAACGATAAGCAGATCACCGACCACTACGCCATCATACCTACCGGACAGGGCTTTGGAGCACTTAGAAGTCTGGCACCTACAGCTCTCAAGGTATATGAGATCATATGCAGGAGATTCCTCAGCATATTTTACCCTGCTGCAGAGTACCAGAAGATTGCAATGACACTCTCCAAGAATGGAGAGAAGTTGTTTGCCAACTTCAAATATTTGATAAACGATGGTTACCTCAAGGTGGCTGCCAACAGCTTTTCCAAGAAGAAGGATGATGTGAAGTACAGCCCTGAATTCATAGCAAGGCTTGCGAAAATAAAGAAAGGTGACAAGCTGAGCGTCCAGGGAATCGACATAAAGGAGGGCGAGACATCCCCGCCTAAGAGATACAACTCAGGATCACTGATCCTGACCATGGAGAATGCAGGACAGTTCATAGAGGATGAGGCACTCAGAGAGCAGATCAAGGGTGCCGGAATCGGAACAAGTGCCACAAGAGACGGGATCATCACCAAGCTGGAGAAGAACAAATATATATCGCTGAACAAGAAGACTCAGATAGTGACCCCGACATTTCTTGGAGAGATAATATACGACATAGTGTATTATTCCATCAATGGTCTGTTGAGAGCAGACCTGACAGCGAGTTGGGAGAAGGGTCTTGAAGGTGTCGCTGAAGGTCAGATATCCAAGCAGGAATACACGGACAAGATGACCACATTTGTCACCAAATACACAAACCTTGTGAAGCAGATACAGAACCAGAATGGAATAACCGGTGTATTCGACAAAACGAAGGTGTTCTACGCCAAGGGCGGAGGTGCCCAGAATAAGGATGCCAAGGCTCCCGCCAGAACAAGCTCAAAGCCAGAGAAGAATGCAGATACTCAGTGATTGAACATATGTATACAAAGGTGTATAACATAGTATGTATTATATGTGTATGTGATAGAAAAGGAGACTATTATTATGGAAGATATACAGTCAGTTGTAACAATAAAGGAGCTCTACAGCCTGGATCAGACCATGGCAAAGCCACTTCTTGAGAAGCTTACCTATCCATGGGAGGCACTTCCACTCATCAAGGATTTCGTGCTTGAGCTTGGAAAGAGCCTGGATAAAGATGAATACAAAGAGGTGGACGAGAATGTGTGGATCCATAAGAGCTGTAAGGTGTATGGAACAGCGACCATCCTTGGACCGACCATCATAGGTGCAGGCACAGAGGTCCGCCCGGGGGCATTCATCAGAGGAAGCGTACTGGTTGGAGAGAACTGTGTTATAGGTAATTCCACAGAGCTTAAGAATGTCATCATATTCAACAATGTTCAGGTCCCTCATTACAACTATGTTGGAGATTCTGTTCTCGGTTTCAAGTCACATATGGGGGCTGGAAGCATCACATCCAATGTGAAGTCGGACAAGACTCTGGTTCACGTTAAGGGAAAGGTGAATGGACAGAACTTTGACATAGCAACAGGACTTAAGAAGTTTGGCGCAATGCTCGGAGATAATGTTGAGGTTGGCTGCAACAGCGTCCTCAATCCTGGAACAGTTATAGGAAGATTCAGCAACATCTATCCTGTATCAAGAGTCAGGGGATATGTGCCTGGAGGCAGCATTTTCAAGGATAAGGACAACATAGTTGCAAAGCAGTAACGAACGGATAAAACGGTGAGATAAATAAAGGACATATGACAGTATATAATGCAAAATATATACGGTCATATGTCCTTTTGTTTTGGCGGAAAGCACCGTGACAGCTAGTTGATCACGGCATCCTTCAGGGCGTTTCGTATGGAATCTATGATAAGTCTGGTAGTGTATGTGCTGTCTCCGGAAGGTGTTATATCGTCCACGGAAGATATGTAGTGAAGCTGAGTATTGATATCCTCGAGTGCCGTTTCAAGAAGTGGGTACATGGTGGTCACAGTCTCATCCACCTGTTTGAATGACACATCTGTGATGTAGTCCTCATCCACAGTGACCATGACGGACAGAGTGTTTTCTCCCAGAACAAGGGAAGATGAGTATGTCCCCGGTGTGTAATGTATCTCGTCGAGCTTAGGAGACGGATCAGTCTGGGCTGAGGTTGCGATGCTCCTGGCTGAACCACTGGTGTCATCCGAATCTTTGCCGCGGAACATGGTGATAAGTATAATGACAAATACGATCACAAGTGCCAGCAGTATGGCGGTGTATATGAGTTCTTTTGATTTTAATACGATAAGTTTAGTTGATGACATTATTTGCTCTCCCTGTTTTTTATATATTTTATTCACAAGAGAGCGATTTTATGAGAAAATTATTAGCAGATGAAAAAACAGCATAGATAACAGTATATTGAGGTGTAAGGAGAATACAGATGGCAATACAGTTTGTACTGGGACCCGCCGGTTCAGGAAAAACAGAATATGTGATAAAGAAGCTGATAGAGGAGTCGATGGCTCACGGAGACCTGAATTATTTGTACGTGGTTCCAGAGCAGTTCTCCATGGAGGCGCAGAGGGATATAGTGACCATGCATCCGAGACATGGAACAATGAACATAGATGCCATAGGCTTCAACAGACTTGCGTACCGAGTATTCGATGAGCTGTCGGTTAATCCGGGAAGGGTTCTGGAGGACTTTGGCAAGAGCATGCTTATCAAGAAGATCCTTATGGAGTCACAGGACGAGCTCCTTGTGTATGGAAGCTATATCAACAAGATGGGCTTTATAGATGAGATGAAATCCATGATGTCTGAGCTGTTCCAGTATGCGGTTGACAGGGATTCGATAGATGCAGTCATGGACAAGCTGGATAAGGACAGTCTGGTATACAGAAAAATGCATGACATCAGGCTTATATACGAGAGATTTGAGGAGTACAACAGGGATGGCAGCTATATAGTTGCGGAGCAGCTCATAGAGCTGCTGGCTGAGTGCGTGGACAGGTCGGATATGCTGGCACACAGCCATCTGTATCTTGACGGATTCACAGGATTTACACCAGTACAGATGGATCTTATCAGGAAGCTCATGACACGCGTTGAGAGCATGACATTTGTATTTACGATAGATGCGTCGCAGATAGGCTTCACAAAGCCGAAGGAGTACGAGCTGTTCAGACTCACCAAGGAGACCGTGCAGGCGCTTGTAAGGATGGCGGGTGATGAGTATGTGGACATACTGGATAATGTCGTTATGTGTCAGGATCGCAGACCGTACAGGTTCGAGAAGAGCGGGGAGCTTGCCGGACTTGAGGCCAATCTGTTCAGATACCCCCATGGCAGAGTCACAGGCGATGACGGAGACATACATGTGGTTGCTGTGGACAGGGCGGCAGACGAGGCTGAGTATATAGCGGGAAGAATACGAGAGCTTGTCAGGGACAAGGGATACCGTTATAAGGATATAGCCGTGGTTGCGGGTGATCTGCAGGATGTGGCAAGGTATTACCGTCAGGCGATGGAGGAATACGATATCCCTGTGTTCATAGATGCAAATATATCTCTTAAGGGAGATCCGTGCTCAGACACCATAAGGGCTTTCCTCGGTGTAATGACGGACAACTTCTCATTTGACAGCGTGTTCAGGCTGTTAAAGTCAGGAATGACCGGTGTGGATCAGGACGACATTGAGAGGATGGAGAACTATGTGCTTCTCAGGAATCTCAGGGGTTACAGGAGCTGGACGAAGGAGATAACCGATGACAGGAATCCTGACTATGCGGCAGACATGGAGTCTATAAGAGCCCAGATCATGGAGCTTTTCTCGGACAAATGTATCGATGTGTGGAAGCCGGCAAGCCCTGGCTCCAAGAACACAGTGAGAACATATACGGAATCTCTTTACAGCTTCCTTGCGCAGCTTGATGTGTGCGGTAAGCTTGAGGCTCATAAGAAAGTGCTGTATGAGCAGGAGAGATGGGATGAGGGAGATGCATACGGAAGGATATTTGACAAGGTTGTTGCCCTGTTTGAGAAGATGGAGGCTATAATCGGCGATGAGAAGCTTACCGTAAAAGAATATGCGGGAATCCTGGATGCAGGCATAGCGGATATGGAGATCGGTATAGTGCCTCCGACTATAGACCGCGTGGTGGTCGGCGATATGACGAGATCAAGGCTCAACCATATAAAGGTGCTGTTCATGGCGGGAGTGAACGAAGGCATAATTCCGAAACCGGCCAAGAAGGGCAGGATACTCTCCGGTGCAGACCGCCAGAGCCTTGAGGACTACGGTATAGAGCTGGCTCCATCAGATAAGACAAATGCGTATATAGAACAGTTCTATATATACACCACGCTCACCAAGGCGTCGGATATGATTTATGTGCTGTGCCGAAAGATCGGAGAGGATCTCAAGTCCATGAAGCCGTCATACCTGATAGACAGGATAAAGAATATATTCCCGGATATACGGACGGAGGAGTATGATGTGGACGGTCAGATGCCGGAGACTGCGGCGGGAGCGCTCAGATACATCATCAGACATTCTGATGACGCTGAAGCCGGGGAGACGCTGGACGCTGTCAGAAAACTGCTTTCGAAGATGGGATATGGCAGACAGCTCAGATCGATTAACTTCGGGCAGAATTATGTTAACTCGTCAAAAAATCTGTCTCCAGATACTGTACGCCTTATATATGGAGAGAATCTGGTGGAGAGTGTGTCCAAGCTTGAGCGGTATGCTGAGTGCCAGTTCAAGTATTTCCTGACATACGGACTTTCGCTCAGAGAGAGGGAGACATACAGGATAGGCGCTGCAAATGTTGGTAATATACTTCACAGCACCATGGAGAAGATATTCTCATTTGTCAGGATGTTCAGGGACAACGACTGGGTACATCTGGACGAGGCGGAGTTGGAACAGAAGGCGGTGGAATTTGCAAATGAATCTGCGGAGGATGAAGCCGGGCCGTACTTTGAGGATTCTTCAAGAGCGGCATACATGAAAAAGCTTCTGGCGGATGTTGCGTCGAGGACAGCCAGGACGCTCCGCACATTTATCAGATGTGGGGAGATGGACCCGGAGAATTTTGAGCGGCGGTTCAACACATCGGAAAATGCAGACAACATAGACAGATATATATTCAATCTTCCAAATGGACTCACGATGAGCCTCAAGGGAGTTATAGACAGAATAGATGAATTTACGGATGACAGGGATGCTTATTTCAAGATCATAGATTACAAGTCATCTGATAAGAAGCTGGATATAGACAAGGTGCTCGGAGGACTCCAGATGCAGCTCGTGACATACGGCGCCATAGCCTGCGAGCTTGAAAAACGCAGGATGGCACAGCTTGGAAGATCTGGTGGTATACATGTGGGTGGACTTCTGTATTATACCTTTGACAATCCGGCATGTGACGTGACGGCAATGGGAGATAAGATCAGATACACCGATGACGGCATGGGATTTGCGGCCGATGACGAGGTGTTCGGGGGAGTGCTTGTGGACACCTTCGAGAAGAAGATACTTGAGGAGTCCAGATATTCAGGCCTGTACAATGGAGATAACAGGGCGCTGAAGGTCATGGACAACAGCTCAGCGACACTCAAGAACGGACAGAGCCTTGAGGAGACTCTTATAACAGATCTCATGGAGGCGAACCGCAGGAACATAGAGAGGCTTGCCGGCAGTATAGCTGAGGGAAGCATCGAGATAAATCCGGTCAATGAGGGCAAGGCAAATGCGTGCAAATACTGTGATTTTAAGGGCATATGTGCATTTGACAGCAAGTATTCAGGCAATTCATACTCCAGGATCTATAGGGGCGAGGCGGAAAATTACAACCGCAAAGCTGAGGATATAAAGAATATCAGGACTGACTACAGGAAGGTCAGGGGGGATATGGAGAAGGCTGTTAAGGCATGTGACAGCGCCAAGAAAAAGTACGATGATGCACAGAAGAAGGTCGATGACCGCGGCGATAAGGCAACACGGAAGATGAGGGAGACTCTCGAGAGCACCAGAAAGAAGCTGGCGGAGGAGAGGGCGCATCTTGAGGAGCTGCGAGAACAGGCTGAACAGATAGCGGAGAGAGCTGCAAAGTTTGATATAGAGATAAGTGAGGAATGATGGCATGGGAAAAGATATGAAGACTGACAATGGAATAAAGTGGACAGACCAACAGGCGCATGTCATCGACACAAGGCATGGCAATCTTCTTGTATCTGCAGCGGCGGGGTCAGGTAAGACGGCGGTGCTCGTGGAGCGTATCATAGAGATGGTGGCCGGAAGAAATTCGCGTGATGACAGAATAGAGGGAAGCGAGCCGGTATCTGTGGATGAGCTTCTTGTCGTTACATTTACAAATGCGGCAGCGGCCCAGATGAAGGAGAAGATAGGACAGGCACTGCAGAAAAAGATAGATGAGATGATGGCGAAGGGCGAATATGACGAGCATCTTATAAAGCAGATGACATTGATCAACCATGCTGACATCTGCACCATAGACAGCTTTTGCCTTAGGATAGTGAAGGAATACTTTGCGAGGGTGGAGCTCGACTGTGCATTTGGCATAGCGGACGACACGGAGATGAAGATCATAAAGCACGACGTGATGGATCAGGTCATGGAGATGTGCTATGAGGATGAATCGGTCGTGCCCGGTTTCGACAGGCTGATAAGGACATTTGCGAGAAATGAGAGCGACAGTGCCGTGCCGGATATAGTTGAGAGGATAATAAAGGTTATATCCAGCTATCCGGAGCCGAAGAAATGGCTTGCGCAGGCGGCGGATGCCATGAAATTTGCCGTGGACACATCATCCACTGAGGGGGAGAAAAGAAGAGCTGTCATGGAACTTCCGATGGTCAGAACATTTGCGGACAGGGTGTACATGATGCTCAGAACTGCGGATGATATGGCCAGGGAGTGCCAGAAATATGCAACGGAGGCGTATGGCCTTGAGGCGTACGGACTCCGTGTGGACAAGGATGTTGAGCTGATAACACACATGCTCAGAAGCTGTGGCGGGGAAGACGACCTGCATGTTGACCTGTTTGAACTCAGAGATATATACAGATCGTCATTGAGACCGGAGGGACTCAAGATGGAGAAGGATGCCCAGGGCCGGAGTATATGCTATGCATTTGACAGATTTGTGAACCCGGGCGGTGGAGCTGACCCGGAGAAGAAGGAATTTGTCAAATCAAGGCGGGATGTGTATAAGTCGATCATAGACGACATAGTTTCGGTCGTCCTGGATGTGGATGACATTCTGAGGCAGGCAGCCATGACTGAGCCAGTGATATCATCACTTTTGAAGCTCACTGGGCTTTACATGGATGAACTCATGAAGGTCAAGATGGACAAGAATATGTTCGAGTTCCACGACATAGAGGAGTTTGCGTTCAGGATATTGTGCGATGGAATAGAGGATGGCAGGGCCGTTCCTTCAGAGATTGGAAAGGAAGTCTCAAGGCGGTACAGGGAGATACTTATAGATGAGTATCAGGACAGTAACTTTCTGCAGGAATACATTCTGGCAAGTGTGTCGGGACACGGTGAGGATATCCACAACACATTCATGGTCGGCGATGTTAAGCAGAGCATATACAGATTCAGAATGGCGAGACCGGATCTGTTCATAGAGAAGTATGACAGCTACCGCAGGCTGGGTGATGCCGACATAGCGGACCCGGACATAGATGGCAACAGCATACTGCTGACCAGAAACTTCCGAAGTGAGATAAATGTGTTAAAGACGGTGAACTCAATATTTGCCCAGCTCATGAGGCGAGAGATAGGAGACATAGAGTACGATGAGGGCGCAAAGCTCAATTCCAGATTTGCCATAAGTGACGGAGAAGGGATGACGGAGCCGGATGACGTGGATCATGGCCCTGTATCAGAGTTCATACTCATAGACAATAATATGAGAGAAGCGGATGTATCTGAGGAGTATGGCAATCCTGAGGTTGAGGCGAATTATATCGCCGGTAAGATACGTGATATTGTTGACGGAAGTGAACCTCTGTATGTTGGAAGTGGTGCTGACAGGAGACCTGTCAGATATAAGGATATCGTCATACTGCTTAGAAGTGTGTCCACAGCATCCACCATATTTGACAGGGTATTTCAGGAGAAGGGCATACCTCTGTATATTGAGAGTGAGAGTGGCTACTTTGATGCTGCTGAGATACGGACACTGGTCAGCATGCTCTCCATAGTTGATAACAGCTACGTGGATTACGACCTGGCTGCTGTCTTAAGGTCGCCACTGGTGGGCCTTGATGAGGAGGAGCTTGCGGTTATAGTGGGTGAATACCGCAGCAGATACGAGAAGAACGGCACGGACTGGAACGCCAGACTTTATGACAAGGTCATAGATTATATGGACACCCATGTGGGCGAGAAAAAACACGCTGTGGACAGACTGTGGGAATTCCTTCACATGCTTGACTATCTCAAGAAGAATAAAAATTATATGTCCATAAGCGACATAATAAGATACGTGCTGGACACCACCGGATTTTACTGGTTTGTCGGTGCCAGACCGATGGGAAGAAGACGCCAGGCGAATATCGACATGCTCATCAAGAAGGCGGATGATTTCGAGGAGAACAGCAAGGGCGTGTTCAACTTCATCCGATATGTTGATGAGCTCAAGACAAATGATCTGGATTTTGCAGAGGCTGATGTGGTCAGTGAGAATGAGGACGTCGTCCGAGTCATGACCATGCACAAGAGCAAGGGACTGGAGTTCCCTGTTGTATTTGTGTCTGGGCTCGGCAAGGAGTTTAATCTGATGGACACCAGATCAAATGTGCTTGTCCACCAGGATCATTATCTGGCGTGCGACCAGGTCGACCTCAGAACAAGAGCCAGAAGAATGACATTTTTCAAGCGGATAATGAGTAAGAATATCGTTGCGGAGACCTATGCCGAGGAGATGAGAGTCCTGTATGTGGCGTTAACCAGGGCAAAGGAAAAGTTGTACATGACCGGGTGCGTGAAGGATGCAGATAAATTCAAGGCAGCCTGTGATATGTATATAATCGGAGACAGGATGAATTATGCATCTATCATGAAAGCAAATGGCTATGCCGCCTGGATATATACCGCGCTCAGATATGTGGGAGAGTGCGATCATGTGAAGAGCATCGAGGTGGAGGCCGACAGCTTTATGTCTCCTGAGACTGATCAGGATGAAGCAGAAAATATGACAGTGGAAGCCTCTGAAGCGAAGCTCGACAAAGAACTGTATGACCATGTGAAGAACGGACTGGAATTCAGGTATGGCTACAGACATTCGGGGCTTAAGAGTAAGATGTCCATAACCGAGATAAAAAGACTTCAGGCGCACGGTGAGGATGCCATTACACCGGATATCCTAACCAGCAGGGAGTACAGTGCCAGAAGTGAGGTCCCAATCCCAGCATTCATGAGTGAGGAGAGGATAGTCCATGGAAATGAGATAGGAAACATTTATCACAAGATCATGGAGCTTGCAGACTTCTCAGGGAAAACTGTTGCGGATGCGGAGAAGGATGTCGACAGAGTGTTTGAGCTTGGGTTATTTGATGAGGTGTACAGAGAGCGGATAAGACCAAAGAAGATATATAAGATGATACACAGTGAGATAGGACAGCGCATGGCGGCTGCGGGCAAGTCGGACAGACTGTACCGTGAGAGACAGTTCTACATGATGATGGAGCCCGGAGAAATAATGAGCTCACTTAAGGACTGCGGAGACGAGACGATAGTTGTACAGGGAATCATAGATGCCTACTTCGAGGAGGATGGCGGCATAGTTCTTCTGGATTACAAGACAGACAGCGTGAAGGATGCGTCGGAGCTGGTTAAGAGATACCATGTCCAGCTCGACAAATACGCCGATGTGCTTGAACAGCTCACCGGCATGAAGGTTAAGGAGAAGGTCATATATTCATTCTGTCTTGATACAACGGCAAACTTGTAAACCGTACGCTGAATTGATATAATAAGACCGGGTATGCAAAAACGATATAGTGATGAAAGGACATGCGCATGATAATAGCGGAGAATCTTAAGAAGGTGTATGGCGGAGACTTTGTATCAGTTGATGATCTCAGTTTCCATATACACAAGGGTGAGATAGTAGGATTTGTTGGACAGAATGGTGCGGGTAAGACAACTACCATCAAGATGCTGACAGGTATACTTATGCCGACGGAGGGCAGAGTAAAGATAAATGGTTTCGATATGAGAGAAAAGCCGATGGAGGCCAAGCAGTCCATGGGTTATATAGCCGACAATCCTGATATATTTCTCAGACTTACGGGACTTGAGTATGTCAATTTCATCGCTGATATATATGGAGTATCGACCACCGAGAGAAAGCAGAGGATAGAGCAGATGGCTGAACGCTTTGGTATGGAGGACAGCCTGAACAGACAGATGGTCAGCTATTCCCACGGTATGCGCCAGAAGATGATGGTCATAGCTGCGCTTGTGCACAATCCACCTGTATGGATACTCGACGAGCCTATGACGGGACTTGATCCGAATGCGGCATATGAGCTCAAGAAGATGATGCGTGAACATGCCGACGCAGGAAACTGTGTATTCTTTTCAACACATGTTCTCGAGGTTGCAGAGAAGCTCTGCGACAAGATAATCATGATAAGAAAGGGAAAGGATATATACCAGGGAACTCTGGATGAGCTTGAGACACAGCACAGGAACAAATCTCTTGAAGAGATATTTGTGGAGATGACGCATGAAGAATTTTAGGATATTGCTCAGTATGATAAGCAGGAATAATGATATGGAGATGCCGGAGCACGGGGACAAGGCAAAGGCATATAAGGTCATGGGAATCATCGCCATGTGCTGTATCATGATCCCGTGCTGTATCGTTGTGGGATTTATAGTTTACATAATGACTGCCGCACTCATGGAGGCGGGAGGCTGTACAGAGGGACTCAACCTCGTTATCCAGCTCATGTCGGTGTTCGGCGTTATATTCAGTATAATGGTCATATTCAATCTGCTTTATTTTTCATCTGATCTTGATCATTTACTGCCGCTGCCTGTGAAACCGGCAGAGCTTGTGGCCGCCAAGTTTACACACGCATATTTTGCCGAGAGCGTCATGGAGTTTATGGTTCTCTTCTGTGGATTTATCGGTTACTTTGTAGCCGCAGAGATAAAGCCGGTATCCGTGATAACCTCATTACTTGGCGTATTTTTACTTCCGGTTCTGCCGCTGGTGTACTGTGGTATATTTGCACTGATAGTCATGGCGTTTTTCAGCAGACTCAAACTGCTCAGAAATGTGGACTTCATGGTGGGACTTGCGGTTGTAGTGTTTGCAGGCCTTTTCATATGGTCATTTGCACAGATGGACTCTGTGAATATAAATAATTACATAGACAGCCTTAAAAATGGTGACAATATATTCATAAAGGTAATGAACAATATATTTTTCACGGTTCCGCTGTTCCTGAAGGCATTGGGCAGTAACAGCATCGTGTATATGTTGCTCTTTGTGCTTGTGAACGCTGGCTGTGTGGCACTTCTGTTTTTCCTTGGAAATCTGCTGTACCTCAGGGGCGTATACCTTGTGTCATCCACCGGAAGGTCAGGACGCCGCCAGAAGGAAGTTGTCGGGCTGCAGGACTTTGCCATAAAGACACCGTTCAGATCATATATGACAAAGGAGATAAAGACACTGGTGAGGACTCCGGCATACAGGAAGTATTGCGTTGTGGTCAACCTGATATGGCCGATACTCGTTGTGGCATTGTTCAATATACCTGCAACTGCGGATTCGATCAGGGCATTCAGAGACACATTTGGAAGAGGGCTTTTCCTGGCTGACATGGTCATGCTGGTTGCGGTCATCGCCCTGGCATTCTTTGCAACAGCGATGAACAGTATCGCATCCACGGCGTTCACCAGAGAGGGAAGCCATATATCATTTATAAAGCACATCCCGATGACATATGATCTCCAGATCCGCGCAAAGGTCTGGGTTAGCATGCTGTTCAGCGGAGTGACGATCGCGGTTACCACGGTTATCCTCTGCATATATATGGAGTGTAGTGTTATAGACAGTGTGTATTATGTTGTGCTGGGAATCCTCGGCTCGGGCATTTGCACATACACAGGTGTGCTTCTCGATTCAACACATCCGAAGCTTGACTGGGAGGATGAATACGGTGCGCTCAGAGGCAATCTGAATGCATTCTTTAATATGGCTATTGCAATTGTTATAGCAATTGTTTTGTGTGTGGCAGGATATCTTGTTTTCAAGTTTACAATGATCCCGTCATATGCAGTATATATTATTTTCTTTATAATAATGGGAGCTATACTCGTTATCCTGCGCAGTATTACTATGCGCAGGAGTGCGTGGAATATAGACACTGATGTGTACAGTTATTAACAGGAGGCAATGAAAATGGCACAGAAAAATGCGTGGAACAAATACAAGAAGGATGAGATAAAGGAGCTGGAGAGCCTGTGTAAGGACTACAGGGAATTCCTTGACAATGGCAAGACAGAGAGAGAATGCGTTAAAGAGATCGTCAGACAGGCAGAGGATCACGGCTACAGAGATCTGAAGAAGATCATTAAGAACAAGGAGAGCCTTGCAGCTGGAGATAAAGTGTATGCCGTGTGGATGAACAAGACGGTCGCCATGTTCAATATAGGAAAGAAGAAGCTTGAGAAGGGCATGAACATACTCGGTGCACACATTGATTCCCCTCGAATGGATGTGAAGCAGAATCCGCTTTATGAGAAGGGCGGATTTGCATATCTCGACACTCACTATTACGGCGGAATCAAGAAGTATCAGTGGGTAACACTCCCACTTGCCATACACGGTGTTGTTGCAAAGACAAATGGTGACGTTATGACAGTGAACATAGGAGAGGACAAGAATGATCCGGTATTCTGTGTTACAGATCTTCTCATACATCTCTCTCAGGAGCAGCTCAAGAAGAGAGCGGATTCAGTGATAGAGGGAGAGCAGCTTGACATACTGTTTGCAAGCAGACCGCTTGAGGGCAAGGAGAAGGAGGCTGTAAAGGAGGCTGTACTTGCGCTACTTGAGAAGAAGTACGATATGAAGGAGGAGGATTTCCTCTCAGCAGAGCTCGAGATCGTTCCTGCAGGAAAGGCAAGGAACTGCGGTATAGACGAGAGTATGATCATGGCATATGGCCAGGACGACAGAGTGTGTGCATACACATCCCTTGTCGCCATGCTTGAGGCTGACAATCCGGAGAAGACGACCTGCTGTCTGCTCACTGACAAGGAGGAGATAGGAAGTGTTGGAGCAACAGGAATGCAGTCACACTTCTTCGAGAATACTGTAGCTGAGATCATGAACGCCATGGGTGGCTTCTCAGAGATCTCACTCAGAAGATGTCTTGCATCGTCAAGGATGCTGTCATCGGATGTATCTGCGGGCTTTGATCCTACATTTGAGTCAGCATTTGACAAGAAGAATGCGGCTATCTTTGGTGAGGGAATGGTATTTAACAAGTTCACAGGATCAAGAGGAAAGTCAGGATCAAATGACGCAAATGCAGAATACATGGCGGCTATAAGAAAGATCATGGATGATGCGGAGATCACATACCAGACAGCCGAGCTCGGCAAGGTAGATGTCGGTGGCGGCGGAACCATCGCATATATACTTTCACTGTATGGTATGGAGGTAATAGACTGTGGCGTGGCTGTACTCAACATGCATGCACCATGGGAAGTGACATCTAAGGCAGATATATATGAGACCAAGAAAGGATATGTTGCATTCCTCAAAGAGGCGTAGGAGCGGACATATCTTCGGAGGAAAAAATGAGAGATCATCAAAAGGAACTTATCATATACGTGATAATACTTGCCGTGGCGACAGTGATGTGGCCACGGCTTAGTGTGTTTGCAGATGAGGATTTTACATCAAATTATAACCAGAGGACATTCTCCGATACCGATGGGTTTGACAGTGGAGAGGCAAATTGTGTGTGCCAGTCTGTGAGTGGATACATATGGATAGGTACGGACAACGGACTTTACAGGTATGACGGAAGTGAATTTACACTGTTCTCACTGGACGGTGACGAGGATGCCACGAAATATTCGATCAACTGCATTTATCTCACAAGTGATGAGAAGCTGTATGTTGGAACGGACAACTATGGACTCTACATGTATGATAACGGAACCTTTCAGAGAGTTTCCGAGATGTACAATCTGGGTGTGTCAACCATCAACGCCATGTACGAGGACGATAACAAGAATCTGTGGATAGCGGCCTCGTCGGGAATATTTCGTCTGTCATCTGACGGTGCGGAAGCTCTGGCTGATGATGTCGTGTCAGGACTCAGCGTGGGAAATATATCAGGACATGGGGACTATGTGTATGCAATAGCCAATAATGATATTTTGATAACCGTTGATCCTGAAAGACATGTCTCCATAACCAACAAGTCAGAGTACAGGGTCGACGATATAAACTCACTGTATGTTGACGAGAATGGCAACAGATATTATGGATCCGCCGGATACAGCATCCTTAAGATAGGAACAGACGGCAAGAATGAGATCATCAACACGGGCAGCCTTCACGGAATCAACAAGATATATTCGGATGGCGACAACATCTGGGCGCTTGCCGATGACGGTGTTGGATATATCTCATCAAAGGGTAATGTGACAGCCATCGGGGGACTGAGCTTTAACGAGTCGATGAGCGATATGATCATAGACTTTGAGGGCAATTACTGGTTTACGTCATACAGAAAAGGTATTCTTCAGTTGGAGAGGAGCAAGTTCCAGAATGTCACCATGAAGTACGGCATAGACAGCTCCATCGTGAACTGTGTGACGAGCTACAATGGCAACACGTTTATAGGAACTGATGAAGGTCTGTATATCGTAGATTCAAATGGCAAGCTTGTGATGAGTGCGGACAATGAGCTCGTATCAAAGCTCAGCGGTATAAGTATACGAGATCTGTATGTGGATTCGGACGATCATCTGTGGATAGCTACATATAAGATATATGGTGTAATAAAGGTGGGCCGAAACTGGCAGTACAAGAGCTACAGCCGTGGAGAGTCATCACTCATAAGCAATGCCGTGAACTGTATAACTGAGATAAAGCCGGGAACGGTGGCGGTTGGAACAGAGAACGGTATATCTGTGATAGAGGGCGATGATGTCGTAAAGAGCATATCGAGACTGGATGGACTTGATAACCCTGACATAATCAGCCTGTACGCAGACGAGACCGGCGAGCTGTATGCCGGTTCCAACGGCGCTGGCGTGTTTATAGTTGACACGGATTATACTGTCGGCAAGATGAAGCTGGATGATACCCAGAAGATGAGCGTTGTGTCAAGTATGGTCCGCGGAAGTAGCGGTTTGTGGATAGGAACGGACAACGGTCTGTATTATCAGGAGGGAACCATCAGACAGGTCACCACCGTGGATAACACCAACAGTATATACGATCTCATAATGGACGATCAGGGATACCTGTGGATGTTTGGTTCCAGAGGTTTATACAGATATTATGAGAAGGATATACTGAGCAATGCATCACCTGAATATATAAGCTTTACGAAGAACGACGGAATAATATCCAACATAACAGAGAAATCAACCAACTATGTGTCAAAGACAGGCGTTGTGTATGTGTGCTGCGATGAAGGTCTGTGCAGGATAAATCTCAATTCAGAGTATGTGAACGAGGTAGCTCCTAGGGTTCGTATTGCCTCCATAGAGGTGGATGGAACTGAGCCTCAGTTCTCAGATCTGGACGGACAGATAGATGTGCCGAAGAACACCAACAGAATAACTATCAAGTTCTCAGTCCTTAGTTATGTAAACCGTGCTGACATATCAGTGGAGTATTACCTTGAGGGCTTTGAGAGCGAGAAGAGAACGCTCACGGGAACTGACAAGATGGAGGTCGAGTACACCAATCTTGAGGGAGGTACTTACCGTTTTATGTTAACTGCAAAAAATGCGGACGGCGTGGAGTGTGAACAGCCGCTTACATTTGTCATAGACAAGGAACTTGGTTTTTTCGAGACGAATCTGGCAAAGATGCTCCTTGTGATATTTATAGTTCTTCTTATCTTAGTGGGAATAGCTGTTGCGAGAAGTATCTTCAAGCTTCTCAGAAGACAGAACGAGCAGGTGGAAGAGCTCAGCAAGAAGAGTGAGGAGGCGGAGAAGTCCAATCAGGCAAAGAATGATTATGTAAACTATCTTAATCATGAGATAAGGACTCCACTCAATAACATAATCGCCATCTCAGAGCTTGCCATGAGAAACTGTCAGGATACCCAGAGTGATGAGTATGCACAGTACGGTGCCATGTATGCTGCGGGAAGAGAGATACTCGATATGTCCGATGGAATATCGAAGCTTTCAAACCTCAAGGACGACATCATAGAGCCGGAGTACAAGCAGTATTTTGCCTCGGATCTCATAGATGAGCTCTCCGACGAATTCAAGTCCATGGTGAACAGTGATCTCATCGATCTCAAGGTCAGCATTGAGGACAAGATACCGAACGGACTCATAGGAGATATGACGGCGGTGAGAGAGATTCTTGAGAACATATTTGCATGGTCCGCAAATACTACAAAAGAGGGCTATATAAGCATAGACATTGACTGGCGTATAGCCAGAAGAGCTGACGAGGATGTAGATGAGGCGGAGGCCGAGGATTACACAGTCAGTGAATTCTCGGAGCTCATAGAGGAACCGGAGACTGAGATATCCCGAATATTTGACAGGGATCACGATGAGATATATCTGGACTTCAAGATATCGGATACAGGACTTGGAGTTAAGGAAGAGAGACTTGGAACATTGTTTGAGCTGGATGATTCCTATGAGAGATCAGATATAGGAATGTTCAGAGTCAGTCTTGGCCTTGCCATAGCCAAGGAGCTTGTGCGTATGCTGGATGGAAGCATCAGCGCAGAGAGCATATATGGCGCAGGAACGACCATACGCTTCAGCATCAAGCAGTCAGTGTTTGATTATAGTTATGTCAACTACAATGAGAGAAAGCGCAAGGAGATGGCGAGAAGAAATGCCAATTCACATCTGTGGCTGCCGGATGCCCGCATACTTATAGTGGACGACTCAGAGCTTGCATTACAGGTGGAGAAGACCATATTTGATACATATGGTCTGGCGTGCGACACAGCCACATCGGGATTTGATGCACTTGATAAGGTCATGGTGGAGAATTACGATATGGTATTTATCGACACCGTTATGCCTGTCATGGATGGACTGGATACCGTCAGGGAGATGAGAAATCTTGACGGTGAGGAGTACAAGAAGATGCCTATCATTGCGCTGTCCGCCAACACGGTCGAGACATCCAGAGAGGAGATACTCACATCGGGCTTCAACGATGTCATAGTTAAGCCGATAGAGCTCGATCAGGCAGAATCCATGCTGAGGACTTATATATCGGAGGACAAGATAAAGGAGAGAGACACAGAGCTTTCCCAGTCCGATGATGACATCAACTATATGGAGGATGCAGTCCTGCTTGGAAGATTTGTGTCCGTGGAAGATTCCGTCAAAGCCATGGGTGGAAGCTTCAGAACCTTTAACACATTTGTCAGAAATTACAGGGATGAGTACCGGGAAGAGGTACAGCAGCTCAGAAAATATATAGACGACGATGTGAGAAAGTACAAAAATATAATCCATGACATCAAGAGCAGCAGTGCAAATATCGGGGCTTACGGAATCGAGCGCAAGGCGGCCAACCTGGAGTCTGCGATAAATATCGGAAACCAGCAGTATGCCCGCGATAATACCCGCGATTTTATAGCTATGATGAACGACTTCTTCAAGCAGATAGACAAGTACATGTCAAAGATAAATCATGGGGAGGAGCCTGCTGAGAAGGAAGTCCGGGATGGAATAAACAAGAGCAAGCTCAAGGAGCTCAGGGCATTCTTGAGAGCGGGGGACCGCGAACCTGTGGAGGGCCTTATACGTGATATTGACAGGTACTCCTACGGAGATATAGACACAGAGTTCTTCACTGCACTTAAGGAGTATGTGGGAACCGGAGATTACCAGACCTCCAGTGAGATGATAGACCAGTATCTCAACAGTATCTAACATTATATAAAGTGCGCAGGCAAAATAAGCCTGCGCTGCAATATAAATAAACAAGAAAAGAGGAAATGAAAAATGAGAGTAGCAATTATCATGGGATCAACAAGTGATCTGCCAAAGGTTGAGCCGGCAGTATCAATTCTTAAGAATTACGGTGTGGAGGTCGATGTGAGATGCCTTTCAGCACACAGAGCACACGCAGGACTTTCAGAATTCATCGAGGAAGCTAACAATAACGGAACAGAGGTCATAATCGCGGCTGCAGGAATGGCGGCAGCACTCCCTGGAGTTGTGGCATCACAGACAGTTCTCCCTGTTATTGGAGTACCTCTCTCAGGCGCAACTCTTGATGGAATGGATGCACTTCTTTCTATCGTTCAGATGCCTTCAGGAATCCCTGTTGCAACAGTTGCGATAAACGGAAGCAAGAATGCTGCATATCTTGCCCTTCAGATAATCGGTGTCAACAACGAGGCAGTCAGATTAAAGCTTCAGGATGAGCGTAGAGACATGGAAAAGGCTGCCATGAAAGCTAACGAAGAAGTAATAGAAAAGTTTAAGTACTAACTTTACAATTAAAAAGTGGAATGTTAGTATGTTGGATGGATGGTATTCGAAAGAAGCTGTACCTGAATCATGCTTCCACAGGAAGCGCATACACGGATACTGACAACAGATTTAAGCAGGTGATTGTATGAGGATTGGATTTATTGGAGCTGGAAAAGTCGGATTCACATTTGGCAGGTATATCGCAGAGAAGAGAGAGCTTGTCAGAGAGAAAACGGATGGAGCATTGTGCCTGGATGTTGGTGGATATTTTAGCGCCAGCAGACAGAGTGCGGAGCTTGCAGCAGAGTTTACCGAGACCTGTGTGTACGACAGCCTGGAGCAGCTGTGTGAGTATAGTGAAATTATTTTTCTCACTGTTCCTGACGGACAGATAGGAGAGGTGTGGAAGAGTATAAAGGATCTTGACATTCGTGGCAGGATCATTTGTCACGCCAGTGGGGCGATGACATCAGATATTTTCTCAGGTATAACAGAGGCGGGAGCCTTTGGTTATTCGATTCATCCTATGTATGCAATAAGTTCAAAGTACGAATCCTATAAAGAACTGGACAATTCATTTTTTACAGTTGAGGGAGATGACAGATATGTCGATAAGGTATGTTCTGTCATAAGAGCCCTCGGCAATAGCTGCGTGCGCATTGATGGTACCGACAAGGTGAAGTATCACGGCGCTGCGGTGTTTGCAAGCAATCTGGTAACAGGGCTGCTGGCGGTTTCACAGGAGCTTCTGACACAGTGCGGCTTCTCGGCGGAGGAGGCACAGAGGGCTATAGTGCCTTTGTTCCTCGGCAATGCGAAAGCTGCGGCTGACAGGGGACCGGTTGACAGCCTGACAGGGCCTGTTGAGAGATGCGATACAGAAACTGTGAGAAAGCATCTGAATGCATTGAGCGGAGATGAACGGAGCGCATATGCTGCGGTGTCCAGATGTCTTGTGCCGGTGGCAGAGAGAAAGCACCCGGACAGAGATTATAGCGGTTTGATACGTCTACTGAACGGAATAGGAGAATTTAATTATGAAGAACACGACGGCAACACTCAGGCAGATGAAGGGAACGGACAAGAAGATATCCATGATCACAGCGTATGATTACACCATGGCGAAGATCGTGGATGAGTCAGGAGTCAACACTATTCTTGTTGGAGATTCCCTGGGCAACACTATCCTCGGATATGAGGACACGATCTCTGTAACTGTTGATGATATGATACATCACAGTGCAGCGGTGGCAAGGGGCGCAAAGAATGCTCTTGTTATCACAGATATGCCATTTATGTCCTATCAGACAAGCGTGTATGACGCGGTTGTCAATGCCGGAAGGATCATGAAGGAAGGACGTGCCGGAGCGGTGAAGCTTGAGGGCGGTCAGGACATGTGTCCGCAGATAAGCGCCATAGTCAAGGCGAGCATACCTGTATGTGCACATCTTGGACTCACACCACAGTCCATCAACGCATTTGGCGGATTCAAGGTGCAGGGCAAGACAGAGGCTGCAGCCAAGAAGCTCATAGAGGATGCAAAGGCTGTTGAGGAGGCAGGCGCATTCATGCTCGTAATGGAGTGCGTACCGGAGAAGCTTGCGAAGATAGTCACAGAGACAGTAAGCATCCCTACCATAGGAATAGGCGCAGGCCGTTACTGCGATGGACAGGTGCTTGTAAATCAGGATATGTTTGGCATGTATTCAGACTTTGTTCCAAAGTTCGTAAAGCAGTTTGCAAATGTGGGCGATGTTATGAGAGGTGCGGTTAAGGCTTATATCGATGAGATAAATGCCGGAACATTCCCGGGCCCTGAGCACACATACAAGATAGACGATGAAGTAATAGAGAAGTTATACTAAAGGAGAAAATGATCATGGTAATTTTAAAGAAGATAGATGAGGTAAGAGCGCAGGTTAAAGAGTGGAAGAAGCAGGGACTTACAGTTGGTCTTGTTCCTACAATGGGTTATCTTCACGAGGGACATCAGAGTCTTATCAAGAAGTCAGTGGAGCAGAACGACAGAACAGTTGTAAGCGTATTTGTAAATCCTATACAGTTTGGACCAAACGAGGATCTTGAGAGCTATCCAAGAGATCTTGAGGCTGATGCAAAGCTCTGTGAGAGCACAGGTGCAGACATCATATTCAATCCGGAGCCTGAGGAGATGTACGCAGACGGCTTCGTGTCATTCATCAACATGACAGGACTTCCAAATGCACTCTGCGGACTTACACGTCCAATACATTTCAAGGGTGTATGTACAGTTGTAGGAAAGCTCTTCAATATAGTTACACCTGACAGAGCATACTTTGGACAGAAGGATGCCCAGCAGCTTGCCATCATCATGAGAATGGTCAAGGATCTGAACTTTGATATAGAGATAGTCGGCTGTCCGATCATAAGAGAGGCGGATGGACTGGCAAAGAGCTCAAGAAACATCTACCTCACACCAGAGGAGAGAAAGGCTGCAGTAGTTCTCAGCAAGGCCGTAAAGCTTGGTCAGGACATGATAGCTGACGGAGAGAGAGACGCAGCGAAGATCGTTGGTGAGATGAAGAAGCTCATCTCTGCTGAACCGCTTGCAACTATCGACTATGTAGAGATGGTCAACATGGATACCATGCAGTCCATAGAGAAGGCAGAAGGACATGTACTCTGTGCAATGGCAGTCAAGTTCGGCAAGGCGAGACTGATTGACAACTTTATAGCTGAGTTATAGAATACAGCCTTTGAAGAAAGGATAAAATACACAGTATGTTAAAAGGAAAGACAGTAGTTCTCGGAGTCACAGGAAGCATTGCGGCATATAAGATAGCCAATCTGGCAAGTATGCTGGTGAAAAAGCATGCGGATGTGCATGTCATCATGACGGAGAACGCAACAAACTTTATCAATCCGATCACATTTGAGACGCTCACAGGCAACAAATGCCTGGTCGATACATTTGACAGGAATTTCCAGTTCAACGTGGAGCACGTAGCACTGGCAAAGAGGGCGGATGTGTTCATGGTGGCACCTGCGTCGGCCAATATAATCGGCAAGATAGCGGGGGGAATAGCAGACGATATGCTCAGCACAACGATCATGCCGGCAAAATGTCCTAAGATCATAGCACCGGCCATGAATACCGGAATGATAGAGAATCCTATAGTACAGGACAATATAAAGAAGCTTGAGTCATATGGATATGAGATAGTGGAATCCGCAACTGGATACCTTGCATGTGGAGACACAGGCAAGGGCAAGCTCCCTGATGCGGAGGTTCTTCAGGATTATATCCTTAAGGCCATAGCGAAAGAAAATGATATGGCCGGGGTGAGACTTCTGGTTACGGCAGGTCCTACCCGTGAGGCCATAGACCCGGTCAGATATATAACGAATCACTCCACAGGCAAGATGGGATATGCCATTGCCAGACAGGCCATGCTCAGAGGGGCGGACGTCACCCTGGTCACAGGCAAGGTGGAGATAGAACCGCCGAGATTTGTCAATGTGGTTGACATAACATCGGCTCAGGATATGTACGAGGCTGTCATGGACAGAAGTACAGAGCAGGACGTGATCATCAAGGCTGCTGCGGTGGCTGATTACAGGCCTGCAGAGGTGGCAGAACACAAGATCAAGAAGGCTGACGGAGACATGAGCATCAAGCTTTCGAGAACGAAGGATATTCTGCTTGCACTTGGAAATCAGAGAATTGAAAAGGGGATACAGGATCAGATCATCTGCGGATTCTCCATGGAGACGAGGGATCTCATAGAGAATTCAAGGAAGAAGATAGATTCAAAGCATATAGATCTTATTGCGGCAAATAATTTAAAGGTCGCAGGGGCGGGATTTGGTGTTGACACCAATGTTCTCACTCTCATTACAAGGGACAGTATCAGTGAACTTCCGATGATGTCAAAGGAAGAGTGTGCAGACATGCTTCTTGACAGAATAATGGAGATGCGTAAAGTTGCAGACCTGTCCTGACAGGAGTAATATTTTGAAGCAGATAGATAGAAAAAAACTCAGGGCTGTGTGCGCTGTGTTGTTTGTGCTTTATATAATCTGTATCGTTTACTTTCTTATTTTCAGCGATATGTTTGGCAGAGGGGGATATGATGAACGCAGATACAATCTTCACCCTCTGCAGGAAATACAGCGATTTATCACATACGGTGATCAGATGTCGCCAATGAGTGTATTTCTGAATCTCTATGGCAATATAATCGCATTTATACCGTTTGGTATGCTGCTCAGATGGGCGAGAAATAAGAACACGACATTTGTACAGGCTCTCCTGTACTCTCTGGGATTTACACTTGCCATAGAGACGGTGCAGTACATAACCAAACTGGGTGTGTTCGACATCGATGACATCATCATGAATACGCTTGGTGGAGTCATAGGATATTGTATATATTACGTTACAGCAAAACTTATCAGGAGATATCATGCAAAGAAGTAAGGAATTCAAAGTTTCGACACCGGGTCTGCCGACGGACACCATAATTGGATACTTTCTGGGCGGATTTGGCGGAGTGTTTGTGGTCATATCCATCATAAAATCCATACTCACCCAGGGAAAGGTACAGAGGGTGTACGGAGTCCTCATGGTCAGCGCGATGCTGATGGCATTTACAGGCCTGGTATTCTCGGCCATAGGCTACAGGGCGGACAACGGAGGTATAACAAACAAGAAGATGGCGATCATACTTAATGTTATAGTTCTTGGAGCGTCTGTTATATTTTTATTGATGGGATTATAGAAAGGGCATGCGATGAATTATTATAAGAATCTTACAGAAGAATATGATGATATAGAAGAGCGCTATGAGCTTATCATGGAACGTGTGAGACAGATAATCCATGAATCACTGGTAAAGGAGCCGTACAGAGATTATTTCAGTTATGTTGCCGGATTTATAGCTAGAATAGGAGATGTTCTGGAACTGGTAAAAAATGATGCACTGCCAGACAGGAGCCTTGATCAGCTTCAGGCGATGAACCATGGGCTGTACAATGACATACTGGGAGACAACTACAATAGAAGCTATGCAAATTACAGATATATCATGGGTGAGTTTTCAAAGGATTACACCCGTGACAAAGAGGAGATAAAGCGCATCGCCCAGCTTCTGGGATTTGTGTACAACGAGATAAGAGGAATGACAGTGTACGCATTTGAGGGCAGAGTGGTTGACATAACTTTGTTTGCGGAGCTGTTTGTCCAGATATATTTCATGTTTCAGGATGATTTTTCCGTGAAGGATCTGGAATCCGCTGTGTATTATTTTGAGAACGATTATGCCGAGTTTTGGATCACGTACAGGATAAGAGAGCAGCTTGACCCTGATCTCACATTTGCGACGGATATCATTATGAACAGCGATTTGGGCGATGTCACGTATCTGTACAGATATGGAGAGTATGTTGGAAAAAATGAGATTGACACGGCGATTTTCATGAGTACCCTGCCGGATTCAGAGATAGAGGCCATGGCAAAAACATTCACCGAGGGCTACAGACTGGGATTCGAGGCTGCCGGAATAGATCTCTCGAAGAAGAAAACTGTAAATATCCGATATTTCCTTGGACAGGAGAGGATGATAAGAGCCGCGATACTGCAGTTTGAGCAGATGGGTCTGAGGCCGATATGCTACCGATATGCGGCAAACAGGATCAACAGGAGACTTATACACAGGATAGGTTATTCGTCAAGCGTTCCTAACAGACAGCTCGAGTACGATCACAGGATGGATGAGGCACTCTTCATGGACAAGAAGCTCATGGAGAGAAAGCTGGAGGTGCTTAGACAGGCATACAAGAATATGGCCTATGAGGCTTCAGTATATGCGGGCCCTGCGGTGGTCGAGGTGTTCGGCGAGAACCCATTTGAGCCGGAGAACAGTGAACTGAATCCTGTGCTCGACAAGAAACAGCAGGAGGCTGCGATCTCATACCGCACAATGAGTTCACAGATCGTAAATGAATATATAGCCCAGGATCAGTGCAGCTTCACTATAATAGCATACCCTGTGCCGGAGATCGGAGATAGATACAGAGATATATTCAGGGATACTGTCAGGATCAACACACTGGACAATGATCTGTTCAGGGCGATCCATCAGAGTATGATAGATGAGCTTGATAGGGCTGAACACGTGAGGGTTGTCGGTCAGGGAGCAAATGTGACTGATATGACCGTTATGATGCACGAGATGACAGATCCATCGAAGGAGACCAACTTTGAGAACTGCGTAGCCGATGTGAATATACCTGTTGGAGAGGTGTTCACTTCACCGAAGCTCACCGGAACCCACGGAATATTAAACGTAAGTGAAGTATTCCTGGACGGCCTGAAATATGTGAATCTCAAGCTTACATTTGAGGATGGAAAAATAGCGGACTATACATGTGACAACTATCCGGATACGGAGAAGAACAAGGCGTATATAAAGGAGAATCTTCTGGGCGGAAGGGATACACTTCCTATAGGAGAGTTTGCAATAGGAACAAATACGACAGCATACGTCATGGCAAACAAATATGACATAGTGTATAAACTGCCTATCCTCATAGTTGAGAAGATGGGACCGCATTTTGCTGTGGGAGATACATGCTATAGCTGGAGTGAGGAAAATGTGCTCCATAATCCTGATGGCAAGGAGATCGTGGCAAAGGACAATGAGTGTTCTATTCTGAGAAAAACAGATGTGTCAAAGGCGTATTTCAACTGCCATACAGACATAACAATACCTTACGATGAGATAGGAGGAATATATTCCGTTCATCCGGATGGAACTGAAGTTCCGATCATCGAGAAGGGCAGATTTGTCCTGCCGGGAACAGAGAAGCTCAATGAAGCGCTGGATCAGGCAAAGTAGACCTATAGGACAAAAAGAGACAGATATCTATTTCAGTCGAAATAAATATCTGTCTCTCTTTATGTATATATCTTTGTTCTGATACTGAAGATTACTTCAGTATGGACATTCTCTTGTATCTCTTGTTTGAGTAAAGTGCCGTGTCTGCCTGTGAGAGTAGATCCTCGATGGTCTGTTCTCCATCGCAGACAAATTCAGTAACACCAACGCTCATCTCTATGAAGTATGGCTTGCCACAGGTTGCGTTCAGCTCGGCTGAGAAATCCTTGATCTTGCGCTGCACTTCGGTGACGTAATCGGAGTCGTCTATAAATGCAAAGCATACGAACTCATCGCCGCCTATTCTACCGATGACATCATGTGGACCAAAACTCTGGGACAGGATGTTCGCGATGTTCTTGAGGGCGAAGTCACCGTCCTTGTGTCCAAATTTGTCATTTACAACTTTCAGTGAATCCATATCAGCGAAGAGAAGTATAGCCTTCATTCCACAGTTTGACGGAATGTTGATATAGTATTCAACCCGCTCCATAAATCCACGTCTGTTATATATACCCGTCAGCTCATCTGATGTCGACAGGTGGTTCAGAAGCTCGTTCTTCTCGTGGATCTCGTTCAGAGACATCCTGAGCTGTTCCTGCGTGATGTTCTGCTCACGGAGCAGCGACATATATTTCAGTGCTGCACCGAGCTGCAGGCTGGTGGAATATATGGAACTGAAGTGAGCCACATCTGTGTTGCATATGAACACTCCGTGGTGATCCTCGTTTGTAAATATAGGAACTATGACGGATGTAAAACGCTTGTCATAGTATGTATATTCGTTGTCAAAAATTTCTACAGAAGGAACCCTTCTGGACTCTCCGAAAAGCACCTGACAATTGTTCGGGTTGAAGAAAGCCTGAAGGAAGACTGACTTTGGAACGATCCAGCTTCCCGTGTCTGTGATGCGCACAGGATCGTCGTATGTGTAGATGTAAGCTCCTTCGTAATTCAGCCCCTGAAGCTTGTGGAGGATGGATGTGTATGTCTTGCCAAGATCCTCGCCGTATGTCAGGGTGTCACGGGTTATGTATATTGATGACCAGCCCATCATCTTGTTCTCGTATATCGTGTTGTAAAGCTGATTCGAGATGAAGAGTGATATGGTGTTGGTTATGGTCGTGTTAAGTCTGTTGAACTGGAGACTCTTGGCTGCAGACAATTTACAGCTTGAGAAGATGGAAGCCAGTTCACGGAACATGTATGCTGTTTTCTGGACAGAATAAAAATCGGTCAGGTCAGATTCGAGAATACATTTGAGTTCATCGATGATCTTGTTCTGTGGATACTCCGTATCAATGTCGCTCTTGATCACGGATACTATATCAATGAGTATCCTGTTGTATGCGGACATGACCTTGGAGGCAAAGAAAGAATCTGCGATCTCTCCGAAGAGTCGTCCGTCGAGAATATCGATGATGTCCGGTATGTCAAGATCCAGTAAATGTCTGCCGGCATCTATCAGGTCACTCTCTGTGCACAGGTGACAGCAACAGGACAGTCTGTTTATAAGTCTGGAATCCAGAGTCTCGGATTTCATGTTGCCGGTCTGGGCAAGTCTCACCGCCGCATACACTGCACGGAAACCGAGTTCACAGGAATTGATATTGACTGTGGTGAGGGGGGGATCCATGTTGACGGAAGATGGTGAATCGTCAAAACCGATGACTGACATGGTTTCTCCTATGCGTATTCCTCTGGACTTGAGTTCTGCATAACCGCCTATTGCCATGCGATCATTTGCAAATACGATGGCATCGGCATCCGGGTTTACATCCAGAAGCTGTGCAGTCTCCTCCTGACAGTATTCTGCGAAGTCGCCGTGTATTATCATGCGATCCTCAACGCTGAGTCCGTTCTCAGAGAGAACCTCTCTGTATATCTTGAGTCTGAGATTGCTGTCGGTGTTGTCATCCTTGCCGGCAACAAAGCATATATGCTTTCTCTTGTGTTCTTTTATGAGATGTTCTATGGCATCCCTCATTCCTCTTGAATTGTCTGTTCTGATGCATGGATATCCCGGAAGCTTCTCCTCCAGTGTGAGGATAGGTATTCCATCAAAATGGGAAAGGAAAGAATTCATGTCCTTCTCCGATAACAGAGATGATATAGCTCCGACGGAGATGATAAGTGCGTCCAGACACTCAGGATGTGCATAGTAGAAAATCGAATTATACTGGTAATCATACAGTTGATTGGCAGGATCATAAAAGGAGGCATTCAGAAACATGCCCGGAAATACGATGAGATTGCAGTCAAGTTCCTTTGCTGCGTATTCAGCTCCTTTGCAAACCTCTGTTGCGTAATCGTTATCAATATGACACGTAAAAATACCGATGTTCAATCTGTTGTTGGTCATGCGGGTGCTCCTTTAGTAACTGCTTTTGCTGTAGTATAATCGACTGTTATATATTGCGGATAGCTATAATCACAATATATTGTGATTATACCACACGTTCACCACATTATCAATTTGTAATCATCTCAATCTTTACAAAGTATTCGATATAATCTATAATTTATTGGAATATTTGAAAAGGCGCCGGTGCGCCCTGTACAAAACAGATAACAGGAGGATAAGAAATTGGATTACAAGAATGCCGGAGTAGATATTGAAGCTGGATACAAGTCTGTGGAGCTTATGAAGAAGCACATCAAGACAACCATGAGACCTGAGGTACTTGGCGGAATTGGCGGATTCGCAGGAGCTTTCAGTCTCGCTAAGATCAAGGATATGGAAGAGCCTATACTTCTGTCAGGAACAGATGGATGTGGAACAAAGGTTCAGCTGGCTTATATTATGGATAAGCATGACACCATCGGAATCGACGCAGTGGCAATGTGTGTGAATGATATCGCATGCTCTGGTGGAGAGCCACTTTTCTTCCTTGACTATATAGCATGTGGCAAGAACTATCCTGAGAAGATCGCTACTATAGTAAGCGGTGTTGCAGAGGGATGCAACCAGTCAGGAGCTGCCCTCGTAGGTGGTGAGACAGCAGAACATCCGGGACTTATGCCTGAGGATGAGTACGACCTTGCAGGATTTGCAGTAGGTGTTGTTGAGAAGAAGGATCTTATTACAGGAGAGAGCATTAAGCCTGGAGATACACTTATAGGTATCGCTTCAAGTGGAGTGCACAGCAACGGTTTCTCACTTGTAAGAAAGGTTTTCGAGATGACAAAGGAATCTCTTGATACATATTACGACGAGCTTGGCAAGACACTCGGTGAGGCACTTATTGAGCCTACAAGAATCTATGTAAAGGCTCTCAAGTCAGTGAAGGATGCAGGCATTACGATCAAGGGATGCAGTCACATCACAGGTGGTGGATTCTATGAGAATATCCCAAGAATGCTTCCAGACGGAGTTCGTGCTCAGGTTAAGAAGGATTCATATGAGGTACCGGCTATATTTAAGCTTCTCGCAAAGAAAGGCGATATAGATGAGCATATGATGTACAACACATACAACATGGGAGTTGGTATGTGTCTTGCTATAGACCCTGCAGATGCAGATAAGACTATTGCAGCTATAGAAGCTGCCGGCGACAAGGCATTTGTTCTCGGTACAGTTGTAGCTGGTGAAAAGGGAGTAGACTTATGCTAAAGGTTGCAGTTCTGGTATCAGGCGGCGGAACCAATCTTCAGGCCATCATAGATGCCATAGATAATAAAGTCATAACAGATACGGAGATAGTTGCGGTCATAAGCAACAATAAGAATGCATTTGCTCTTGAGAGGGCGAAGAAGGCGGGGATAGCAGCGGAGGTCGTAAGCCCTAAGGATTACGCGGACAGAGCTCGATTCAACGAAGCACTTCTCGCAAAGCTTCAGGAGACCGGAGCGGATCTTATAGTTCTCGCAGGATATCTTGTGGTCATACCTGAGATAGTGATAGATGCATATCCGAATAAGATAGTCAACATACACCCATCACTCATACCGGCATTCTGCGGAACAGGCTACTATGGACTTAAAGTTCATGAGGCAGCCCTTGCAAGAGGTGTCAAGGTAGTGGGAGCTACGGTCCATTTTGTAGATAAAGGCACTGACACAGGTCCGATCATCATGCAGAAGGCAGTTGCAGTACAGAATGGTGATACACCGAAAGCTCTGCAGCAGCGTGTGATGGAACAGGCTGAGTGGAAGCTTCTGCCTGCGGTTATAGACAAGATCGCCCATGGCAAAGTACATGTTGAAGATGGAATTGCAGTTGTAGAAGATTAGGAGGAATATCCATGAAAGTATTGGTAGTAGGAAGCGGCGGAAGAGAGCATGCTATAGTTACAAGTATTTCAAAGAGTGATAAAGTATCCAAGATATATTGTGCACCTGGCAACGCAGGTATCGCAGCACTTGCAGAGTGCGTTGATATAGGTGTGATGGATTTTGACAAGCTGGTTGCATTTGCAAAGGATAAGGCAGTCGATCTGGTTGTTGTTGCGCCGGATGATCCGCTTGTTGCAGGTGCGGTCGATGCATTTGAGGCAGCCGGTATCAGAGCATTCGGACCTCGTGCAAATGCAGCGATCATAGAGGGCTCAAAGGCGTTCTCCAAGGATCTCATGAAGAAGTATGGCATACCTACAGCGGCTTATGAGAACTTTACAGATGCCGATTCAGCGCTCAAGTACCTTGAGACAGCCACATTCCCTATAGTTTTAAAGGCTGACGGACTTGCACTCGGCAAGGGTGTTCTCATATGTAATGACCTTGAGGAGGCAAAGGCAGGCGTCAAGGAGATCATGCTTGACAAGCACTTTGGTTCAGCCGGAAATACCATGGTAATAGAGGAGTTCATGACAGGACGTGAGGTATCAGTCCTTTGCTTCTGTGATGGAACAACGATCAAGCCTATGACTTCAGCACAGGATCACAAGAGAGCAAAGGATGGAGATCAGGGACTCAACACAGGCGGAATGGGAACATTCTCCCCAAGTCCTTTCTATACAAAAGAGATAGACGAGTATTGCATGGAGAACATCTACAAGCCAACCATGGCTGCCATGAAGGCAGAGGGCAGAGAGTTCAAGGGAGTTCTGTTCTGCGGACTCATGATGACACCAAATGGTGTTAAGGTTCTCGAGTACAATGCAAGATTTGGCGATCCTGAGGCTCAGGTAGTTCTTCCTCGTATGAAGAATGATATTATCGATGTCATGGAGGCATGTATCGACGGAACACTTGATAAAGTTGATCTTCAGTTTGAGGACAATGCGGCAGTGTGCGTAGTTCTTGCATCAGACGGATACCCTGTATCATATGAGAAGGGCTATCCTATACATGGACTTGAGAAGTTTGACGGCAAGGATGACTACTTTGTATTCCATGCCGGCACAAAGTTTGACGGTGATCAGATCGTGACAAATGGCGGCCGTGTACTCGGTGTTACAGCAAAGGGCAAGGATCTTTTCGAGGCTCGTGCGAATGCATATGCTGCGACAGAGTGGATCACATTTGACAACAAGTACATGAGACATGATATAGGTAAGGCTATAGATGAGCAGTAATCTATAGATATATATTTACGGAAGAGGTTTTGAGAGAATTTGTCTCAAAACCTCTTTTGTATTCCTGTAATATATATGTTATAATGAAGCACGCTGATGCGTGCGTAGGTCATCGCGCTTACGCACGACGACATATGCTATAATGAAGCGCATAAAATCCTAGATTATTTAGATTTGAGGTGGACTGAATGAAATTACCGTACAGCAAAGAATCTGACATAGTTATAAAAGAGGCAAACAGGGTGGCGAGGAAGCTTGGACAGAATTTTGTCGGAAGCGAGCATTTTATCGTTGCACTGGCATCTGTAGCAGATACAACAGCGTACAGTATTCTGAACGAGAATGGTCTGGATATAGTTAAGATCATAGATGCGTTGAAGTATACATTGGAACCTGGTGGAGTAGTCACAGGGGAGAGAGACAAATATACGATGAGCGCAAGAAGGATTCTCGATGACTCACAGTATGAGGCGAGAAGACTCAATTCCCAGGAGGTGGGAACAGAGCATATCCTTCTGGCACTTATAAAGGAGACAGACTGTGTAGCTGTAAAGCTTATGGCATCAGAGAATGTAAATATCCAGAAGGTGTACACAGACATACTTCTGGCCTGTGGAAGCGATGCGAATACGGCAAAGAGAGAATATGCAGCACTGAAAAAGTCGAGAAATAAGAGCAAGACATCCACACCTACACTGGATCAGTATTCCAGAGATCTGACACAGGAAGCACGGATGGGCAATATGGATCCGGTCATCGGACGTACAAAAGAGATAGAGAGAGTCATGCAGATACTCAGCAGACGAATGAAGAACAATCCATGTATGGTCGGAGAGCCGGGTGTTGGAAAGACTGCTGTTGTGGAGGGCATAGCATATCTCATAGCCCACGATGAAGTGCCGGATACTGTAAAGGGTAAAAGGCTCCTTTCGCTTGACCTTTCAAGCATGGTTGCCGGTTCCAAGTACAGAGGAGAGTTTGAGGACAGGATAAAGAATGTTATCGGAGAGGTCATATCGGATGGCAATATCATATTGTTTGTGGATGAACTTCACACACTCATAGGGGCAGGCGGTGCCGAGGGTGCAATAGATGCGTCCAATATACTGAAGCCGTCCCTGTCACGCGGCGAGATCCAGATGATAGGTGCTACGACTCTGAACGAATATCGGAAGTATATAGAGAAGGATGCGGCCCTTGAGAGAAGATTCCAGCCGGTGTACGTTGATGAGCCTACAAGGGATGAGGCAGTGGAGATACTCAAGGGACTCAGACCATGCTATGAGCAGCATCACAATGTCGATATAAGCGATGATGCGGTTGAAGCTGCGGTGGATCTGTCCATCAGATATATAACAGACAGATTCCTGCCGGACAAAGCCATAGATCTTATGGATGAGGCATGCTCCAGAAAGAGGCTCGGATTCTCATCGGACAGACATAATTATGAGAAGAAAAAGGCTGTGGAGGCTGAGCTTACAACGCTCAACGACGATCTGGAGAAGGCACTCATGGCTGGCAACATAGAGGCGGCGGCAGAGGTGAGCGCGAGACAGAAGGAGCTTGCAAAGAAGAATGCAAGAAAGCAGTCTTCCAGCCAGAGAAATATCACAGTTCAGGAGAACGATATTGCGGATGTTGTGTCCGTGTGGACCAAGATCCCTGTGAGCAAGCTCACGGAGAAGGAGTCAAAGAAGCTTGAACGCCTTGAGAGTGAACTTCACAAGAGGGTAGTTGGCCAGGAGGAGGCTGTTACAGCCGTATCACGTGCTATCAAGAGAAGCAGAGTCGGACTTAAGGATCCGAAGAGGCCGATGGGATCATTTCTGTTCCTCGGACCTACAGGTGTCGGTAAGACAGAGCTTTCCAAGGCTCTTGCAGATATAGTATTTGGAAGTGAGGATGCCCTGATAAGAGTTGACATGTCGGAGTACATGGAGAAGCACAGCGTGTCCAAGATGATAGGTTCACCTCCGGGTTATGTAGGCTTTGAGGAGGGCGGACAGCTCAGTGAGAAGGTCAGGACCAATCCGTATTCTGTTGTGCTGTTTGACGAGATAGAGAAGGCTCACAGCGATGTGTTCAACATTCTCCTTCAGGTACTTGATGACGGACACATAACGGATTCCCAGGGAAGAAAGGTGGATTTCAAGAACACCATCATAATCATGACCTCCAATACAGGGGCACAGGGTATAGTTGACCCTAAGCAGCTTGGATTTGTCACGGTAAGCGATGAGACAAAGGAACATGAGAAGATGAAGAGCAATGTAATGGATGAGCTCAAGAGAACCTTCAAGCCGGAGTTCCTGAACAGAATAGACGACATAATCGTGTTCCATGCCCTGAGCGAGGCAAATGTAAAGGATATAACCGGACTTATGTTAAAGGAACTTAAGAACCGTGTCCAGACACAGATGGATATTGAGCTTAAGTTCACCGACCATGCAAAGAAATATATCTTTGGAAAAGGCTATGACAAGAAGTACGGAGCAAGACCACTCAAAAGGGCTATCCAGACATATGTGGAGGATGTGCTTGCGGAGGCGATGCTTAGAGGTGATGTCAAAAAAGGTGATACAGTCACAGTGTCAACGAAGAAAAAGAAGGAAGCCGACGGAAAAACCACTGAGAAAATATCACTTACAGCGAAACAAAAGACAGAGGAATGATGTCGGATTAGATATTTGTGATGTGAGCATGATATACAGTAGTGCCAAGTGCGGAAAATTAAGCAGTAGAAATTAATATGAAATATTGGTGAAAATGCATAATTTTGTAGAAAAAAAGGATGCATTACTGTATAATGAAAATCACTAACGGATAGTATACAGAGATTATTGATATATATCAGGATATTATTGCGATAGAGTTCAGATCATACAAAAACAACAGGAGGATAAGATCAATGTCAGTAGTAAATGAATTGATAAATGCACAGGGGGAGTCATTGGAATTCGGTAATTATGAGCTTGGAGCAAAGACCAAGAAGGACGGTTTTGAGTTCCAGGGAGATATCTACAAGATAAAGACTTTCAACGAGATCACAAAGCTTGAGAAGAACGGAATGTTCGTATATGAGTCAGTACCGGGAACAGCAGTACATGGTTTCAAGGCTGATGAGAACGATGTTACATTTGTAGTTGAGGGACCAGAGAATGCGTCCATCACACTTGAGCTTGAGCCTGAGACGGAGTACAAGGTTCACGTAGACGATGTATATGTCGGCAAGAACAAGACCAACCTCGGTGGCAAGATGAGCATAAGCGTAGATCTTGAAGAGGGCAGACCAGTCAAGGTTGATGTTAAGAGAGCATTTGACTAATATAGCATACACAGGAGATATTTATGGCAAAAGGAAAACAGGTGTTTTTTTGCCAGGAATGTGGATTCGAATCGACAAAATGGATGGGGCAGTGCCCCGGCTGTAAAGCGTGGAATTCATTTTGCGAGGAGAAAGTGACAGTAGGCGCCAAGAGCCAGTCCGGTAGAAGGGCTGTCGTGGCGCCTACAAGCATTTTGGAGGTGGAGACCACCGACGAGACGCGTTTTACCACAGGAATAGGCGAATTAAACAGAGTATTAGGCGGCGGGATAGTGAGCGGATCCCTTGTGCTGGTGGGAGGAGATCCGGGTATAGGTAAATCCACCATATTGCTGCAGATGTGCAGGAATATGTCAGAGATGGGACAGAAGATACTTTATGTGTCAGGTGAGGAGTCCCTTTCACAGATAAAGATGAGGGCAGAGCGTATCGGAAATTTTACAAAGGATATGCTGCTTCTCTGTGTCAACAATCTCGAGGATGTGGAGGAGTATGTCAAGAAGGACACTCCAAAGGTCATTGTTATAGATTCCATACAGACAATAGTTACGGATGACGTGGAGTCTGCACCGGGAAGTGTATCCCAGGTAAAGGAAGTTACAGCCAGACTCATGAGGATGGCGAAGCAGACAGGGATCGCCATATTCATAGTAGGACATGTTACCAAAGAGGGAACCGTGGCAGGCCCAAGAACCCTTGAACATATGGTAGATACAGTTCTCTATTTCGAGGGCGAGCGTAATGCCGGGTTTAGAGTCCTTCGTGCAGTAAAGAACAGATTTGGCTCGACAAATGAGATCGGTGTATTTGAGATGAAGGGAACCGGACTTGCAGAGGTGAAGAATCCGTCACAGCTTATGCTGGATGGAAGACCTGATGACACATCCGGGTCTGTAGTAGTATGTACAATGGAAGGAACTAGACCGATATTGCTTGAGATCCAGGCTCTGGTGTGCCAGTCAAGCTTCAATCTGCCAAGAAGAACAAGTGTGGGACTCGACTACAACAGGGTAAATCTCTTGCTTGCTGTTCTTGAGAAGAGAGGCGGCATAGTTATGGCGGGCTGTGATGCATATGTGAATATAGCCGGAGGTATGCGCCTTGATGATCCGTCGGCAGATCTGGGAATAGTATTTGCTCTTGTATCAAGCTTCAAGAACCGTGCCATACCTTCTGATATGGTCATGTTTGGAGAGATGGGACTTTCAGGCGAAGTGCGTGGAGTGTCAGGTGCTGAGCAGAGAGTACGCGAGGCCGCAAAGATGGGATTTAAGACCTGTATCATACCGAGATCCAATCTGGACAATGTGAAGAAGATGAAAGACATTGGAGACATGAAGGTGGTAGGTGTCGCAAATATACAGCAGGCACTGGAGTATATATAGAAGAAAATATTCAATCATATAAAGCACGATAATAGCGGTGAGCATGGCCACAGTATCATTTGGTATTGTGGCCAAAATTATTTCGTGTAAAATTCAATAAAAGTGCTTGACTTTGCCAAATGATGGTGGTATCTTATAAAAGCTGTCGCGTGAGACGGTGTCAGAAACATCTATAAAGCATCAGATTTTGAGATTTATTCGTTATATAATCACCCGGTTATGATACGAAATCAGTTCATAAGAGCTGACGAAATGACTTGAAAAAAGATGAAAAAAGTTGTTGACATTGAGAGATGAATGTGATAGTATTTAGAAGTTGTCGCTGAGAGGCGAAAACATAAAGAACCTTGAAAAATTAACAACATGACAACCCTGAAATTCCAAACAAGAATTTCAAGAACGTCGGATCAGAGATGATATCAAAGATCTAACAAACCAATAACAGTAAAGATGGTTAGGAAAAATACAAGCTAGTATGATTTCTGACATAGGATTTACAAACTTTTTAATGAGAGTTTGATCCTGGCTCAGGATGAACGCTGGCGGCGTGCTTAACACATGCAAGTCGAACGATTGAAGCTGGAGCTTGCTCCGGCCGATTTAGTGGCGGACGGGTGAGTAACGCGTGGGTAACCTGCCTCATACAGGGGGATAGCAGTTGGAAACGACTGGTAAAACCGCATAAGCGCACGGTGTCGCATGACACAGTGTGAAAACACTCCGGTGGTATGAGATGGACCCGCGTCTGATTAGCTAGTTGGTGAGGTAACGGCCCACCAAGGCGACGATCAGTAGCCGGCCTGAGAGGGTGAACGGCCACATTGGGACTGAGACACGGCCCAAACTCCTACGGGAGGCAGCAGTGGGGAATATTGCACAATGGGGGAAACCCTGATGC